>ERZ791569.338-NODE-338-length-33701-cov-5.855436_pt1 | contig 33701 bp, 49 predicted proteins | sample MGYA00509973_ERZ791569 | MGnify/ENA primary metagenome ERZ791569 (study PRJEB30046, sample SAMN00791902) | human gut metagenome | study: EMG produced TPA metagenomics assembly of the A metagenome-wide association study of gut microbiota in type 2...
TGACGCCGTACTCCTTCAGAGAGCCCACGGAGGGGCGGATGCCGATGACCTCCTCCAGCGTGTCATAGGGCGCGCCCACGGGGCTCAGCAGCTCGTCGCCGGGCAGCAAATTGGCGCCCAGCGCCAGGGCCAGGGCGTGGGTGCCGCAGGTGATCTGCGGCCGCACCAGCGCCGCCTCCGCGCCGAAGCAGTCGGCGTAGACCCGCTCCAGCGTGTCCCGCCCCTCGTCGTCGTAGCCGTAGCCGGTGGACAGGTTGAAATGCCGGGCGGCCACGCGGTTCTGCTGCATGGCGTTGATGACCTTCAGCTGGTTGGCCTCGGCAATATCGTCGATGGCTGCGAAGCGTTCCCGCAGCCCGGAGAGAATGGTCTCGCCGTAGGACAGCACCGCGTCGGTGATGCCCAGGGCCTTATACTGTTCGTTCATAGTTCACCTCAGTCAGGAAAGGATACGCCGTTCAGGCGCATGATGAGCCGGATGGGATAGTCCCGATCCAGGTAGTTGCGGCAGTACCAGTCGTATGTGGCCACCGGCAGATGCACCAGCTCCTCCGCCTCGCAGCGGAAGGTCTCGAAGGTGTTCTGGTCGCCGCTGAGCAGGGCGGCCACCACGTCCAGTCGGTTTTCCCGGGAAAGGCGCAGCAGCGCGGCGTCCATGACGGCGGCGCAGGCGGCCTCCTCCTGGTCGGCGTAGTCCTGGCGGTGGGCCAGCCAGTAGAGAAATTCCTCCGGGTCCAGGTCCATTTTCGTGGTGATCTGGCTGAGCTTGAAGAACTCCTTGCGGTCCATGCGCTTGAGAACGTCGATCAGATACTGGACCAGAGAATCGTCCAGGGCGATGCAGTCCAGAAAGACCTCGAAGGCGTGCTTGCCGGCGTCGGGGTCCGGCTCGGCGGTCCCGGACAATTTTGCACCGATTGTATCAGAATGGTCACATTTTTCGCCGGAAAGGTCACGATCTGGCTCAAAAAATGCGCTGTTTGGCTCAGGATCTTCGGCGGCGGAGGCGCTTTGCAGCAGGGCCTCCAGGCTGTCGGAGCCGTCATCGCCGGTGAACAGCTCGTCGGGCAAAACGGTGCCGTTCTGGGCGGCGCAGGCGCGGACAAACGCTGCCATACCAAGGGTTTGCAGCTGCTGGGCCAGGGCGCGCATGCGTGCCTCCTGATCGCCATCCTCCGGCAGGCAGATGCCCTCCGGCGCGGGGCGGGAGCCCTCCCACACCTGGGTCATATAGCGCAGATAATAGTCAAAAAGGGTCATAAATTTTCCCTCGCTTTCCAAACTGAAATTGTACCATAGGTGGGTTGCCAATGCAAGAATTATCGGGTATGATGGTGAAAAAGGGTGTTGACTGCATCATGGAAAGGGCAAGAAAGACATGGAAAACCCATAAGAACGATGCAGAAAACGGGCATTGAGCCGACGAATTGCGCGAAAGATGCGAAAAAAGAGAAAAATAAGATAAATTGAACGATGAAGGAATATTATGTTTACATGCTCCGGTGCCGGGGCGGGAGCCTGTACACCGGCGTGACCACCGACCCGGCGCGCCGTTATGAGCAGCACTGCGCCGGGAAGGGGGCCAAGTACACCCGCGCCCATCCGCCGGAGACGATGGCGGCGCTGTGGCGCTGCCCGGATAAGTCCGGGGCGCTGCGGCTGGAATACGCCATCAAGGCGAAGCTGACCCACGGGCAGAAGGAGACGCTGGCCGCCGCGCCGGAGGGCATCGGGGCATGGTTCCCGGAGCTGACGGCGGGGAAGGATTTCCAATTTGTGGAAAATCCCGAGCTTTCGGGGCGGTGAGGGGCGATTTGTGGGTAAAATATGCAAAATAGGGATGGACAAATGGGAAGAGTGTGGTATAATCCAAGTATCCGCAGGAGTACTCCTGCTTTGACGTTTTAACGAAATTAAAACGAAGCTCCCTGCGGAAATATCAACCAAAAAGGGGTAGAAAACAATGAAGAAATGTATAAGCTTGGTGCTGGCCCTGCTCATGGCCCTGGCCCTCTGCAGCGTATCTTGGGCAGACACAACTACGGCGAAATATCCTGATGGCGTGACCGACGCTTCCTTTGAAAGCGGAAAATCCATATATTGGACGTGCGGTGATCAAATTGGCTATGCATCTACGCTGCGGGACGCGGTAGAAAAGGCCAGCAGCGCAACTGGTGATGCCATTGTGCTTTATTGCAAGGCAAATGAGGTTATCACGAAAAGCGGTGCGCATGTCGATGTGACGAAGGATATTACGATTTACGCAAATGGTGCTGATTTTGGCGGAAATGATCTGTCTATTGGCACATACAAGGCACCGGCAAAGAACCCGACGACAGTCAACATCTATAACGCCAAGAATCTGGTGGTTTGGGGTCAGCCCGTTGACCAGCGTGCTGACGTATGGAATGTCAATTTCTACGATTGCCAGAATACCGGATCTAATTTCCTTATGTATCGTGGTGGGGAAGACGGCAAGGCAACGCTGAATTTGACGATGACCAATTGTGTGGCTGATGGATTTGCGGATTCTACGATCCATGCAACTGCTGACGGCACGATCACGCTGAAGAATTGCGAGTTCAAGAATAACCCCGCGCCTGTGAATATTGCGCATAAACAAGCCGGGTCGATGGTCGTTGAGATCAAGGATTGCTCTTTCGCCAGCTGCGGCACTACTTCGACTACAAATACGCTCAATCAGTATGCAGCCCCTATTCGCTTCGTGAATAACGGCGGCGGCAGCCTGACTACCACCGTTGACAATGTCACCTTTACTGGAACTGTTGGCAATAACGGTGATATTTTGGTCGGCGATGGCCGTACCGGTAAGACCTCTGCCGCTGTCACCGCCACGGTGACCAATACGAACGCTAACGTTCAGGCGCAGGAGCCTGGTTACTATACGGAGAACGGCGGGATCGTCGCGGATAAGGTGACCAAGGCAGAGGTCAAGTCCTCTGAGAATCTGACGGTCAAGCCCGCCGCAGAGGGCGACGGCAAGGTCACGCTGGAGAAGGAAACGGTTCCCTCCTCCAACAACCACTACTACTATTACGCCCCCACCACCGATACCACCGAGACCAAGGGGTCTCCCAAGACCTTTGACGCGGGTATCGCGCTGTACGTGGGCATGGCGCTGACCTCTGTCACCGGCCTGGCCTACACCGGCAAGAAGAAGTTCTAAGAAAAACCAAGACCTCCGGCTAAGCCGGAGGTCTTGATTTTTGGACTGGTTATCACCATTCGCGTAAAACGCGAAAACCGCCACTCGGCCAAGTGACGGTTTTCTAATACAAAATTTTCACAAATCCGAGGCTAAACCGCTTGTCGCAGTTCCTCTGACTTCATTATACCCGCCGCGGCCTGTTTGTCAAGCCCGGCGGGTATATTTTCTGCAAAAACAGCCCTTCACACCCGCGCCACCACGTCCATGGTGATCCGCGCGGTGATGCCCCACAGGTGGTACGGCAGCCCCGTATACACCGGCACCTCCAGCCGCCAGGGCCGCCAGGGGTAGTCCTCCGGCACACCGGCGTCGCCGTAGGGGAAGCCCGGGGCCTCCACCGGCTGCCGGTACAGATAGACCTCCGGCGGGTGCGCCTTCAGCACCCGCAGCGGCAGCAGGAACGTGTCCGCCACCTCCTCCGGCGCGGGACGCATGTCCGCCAGCGCCGCCGCGTCCACCTCACCCAGCACCGGCCGCAGCAGGCTGCCCGCCCGGATGTGGACAAAGTCCATCTCGCCGATCACCGTCACCGCCCGCTCCGGTATGCCCAACTCCTCCCAGGTCTCCCGCAGGGCGCACTGCACGGCGCTCTCGCCGTCCTCCCGCTTTCCGCCGGGAAAGCACACCTCCCCCGGCTGCCGCACGCTGGCGGAGCGGATCTCATACAGCAGGCAGTATTCGCCGTTCTGCCGGACCAGCGGCACCAGCACCGCCGAGCCGCCCCGTTCCCCCATCAGCGAGGGGACGTGGCCGGAGTAGTAGCTGCGCAGGGAGGAAATATCCATAGTCGTGCATCCTTTCGATCCGAAGCGCGCATCCGTCTGCGCCGCTTCCCGTGATAGCAGAGTGTACTCACTATATCGCTATTAAATAATAAAAATATTGCAATATCACTTCGCGCCGGGGCCAGACGCTACCCTGTCCCATGCAGAGCGTCGTCTGCCCTCGCCCCGGCACGCATAGTACGAAGAATTTGCTTCGTTCTCACGCTTTTCCATGACATTCTTACGCGTTCTAAAATGCAGTCAACAAGAAAATAGCTGATATTACGTCTGCAAACATCAAAAAGAGCGTTGTCACGCACGTTCTACATCAAGCGCACAGCCTGCGCTTTCCCCCGCAAAAAAGAGGCCCCCGCCTTGCGGCGGGGGCACGCGTTATGCGCGAAAAACCGTTAGCAGCCGCAACCGCAGCCGCCGTTGTTGCCGCCGCAGCCGCAGCCGTTGCCGCACCCGCAGCCATTGCCGCAGAACAGGAACAGCAGGATGATAGCGATGATGATCCAGCAGCAGCTGTTACCGCCAAAGCAAGAATTCTGATTACACATACTGTAACCTCCTATGAAAATTTGACCGCCACATCGGTCTCATTCCCATAGTATGCCGCCGCCGGAAATGTGTGCCGCTCAGGACTGGGAAATGCGATAGCTAAGCGTCAATAAAGTGTCAACAAAGTGAATATCCTCGAAGAAAACGCCATCTTCCTTCGTGGAAAGTTCAACATTTGTGAAATTCCAGAATCCGCGCACGCCCAGCCCGATCAACCGGTCCGCCAGCGGCTGCGCCACGCTCTGCGGCACCGTCAGCACCGCCACATCCGGATGATAGCTGGCGACGTACTCCTCCAGCTCATCCATGGAATGAACGGCCACACCGCGTATCTCCGTGCCGATCAGCGCAGGGGAGACGTCAAAGGCGGAGTCGATGCGGAAGCCGACTTTTTCGAAATCAAAGTTCTGCAGCAGCGCGTGTCCCAGGTGGCCCACGCCGATGACAATGATCCGGTGACCGTTGTCAATGCCTAGGATGTGCCCGATCTCGGAGCGCAGCTCCGCCACGTTGTAGCCGTAGCCCTGCTGGCCGAATTCGCCGAAGCAGCTCAGGTCCTGCCGGATCTGCGAGGCGGTGATGTCCATCTTGGCACCCAGGGAATTGGAGCTGATGCGCACCACACCTTTGTTGTACAGGTCGTCCAGATACCGGTAGTAGCGGGGAAGGCGGTGGATCACCGCATCGGAAATCTTTTGCTTTTTCATATACGAACCTTCTTTTATACGAACTGTAGGGAGTGTGCTTGATTTATTGCATACATTTTACAACAACTTATGCAAGTTGTCAACTTTTTTAACAAAGTGTAGTGAAAAAATTTTCTTTACTTTGGGAACAGAAAGTGGTATAGTAGTAAAGCTGTAAGCAGCAACTGAATATGCGCCCGTAGCTCAGCTGGATAGAGTGACAGACTCCGACTCTGTAGGCCGCTGGTTCGAATCCAGTCGGGCGTACCAAAAAGTCCGTGAAATCATGCGATTTCACGGACTTTTTGCGCGAAATTATCCCTATATTAAGCGTTTCTTCGCCGGTGATCTTTACCACATTCCGCTACAAATGGATGGCGCGATTTTTGAAGTCGATGTCTGACCATTTCAGGGCGCACAGCTTCCGCATCCGGCGATATGATCAGCTTCTCCCTGCAGCGCTGTGTGGAGCAAAACATCACCGTGCGGCGGTGCAAAAACTGCGGGCGTTACTTTGCCCAGACGGGGCGCGTCAGCGCGGAGTACTGCCAGCGGCCTGTGCCGGAAGGGCAGCAAAAATGCCGGGAGATCGGCGCGTTCCAGCAGTGGACGCTGAAACAGTCCGATGACCCGGTATTCAAGGCGTATCGGCGGGAGTACAAACGGCGCTTTGCGTGGATCAAGGCGGGCCGCATCAGCGACAGTCAGTTCTACGCCTGGAGTGAACAGGCCAGAGAACAGAAAAAGAAATGCGACACCGGCAGCATCTCGCTGGAGGAGTTCCGGCAGTGGCTGAAGGAATCGTAAGGGTATGGCAGAAACGGGAGGAGAAAGTACAACATACTTTGACAATTGGTTTTTTGCTTGTTATGTAGTGTGTGCTTACCATGGGATTGATAGCACAATACATATGAGGGAAATAAATTGAATTGCCAACAAAGATTTGAAGGTAAGGGCTAATGCTGATCGCGCATAACAGTTATCCCGTTTGCACATATTTTGTGAGGGTGCAAGGCTAATAATAAGGTTTTCTCCTTGTAAAAAGTATTCATAGAAACTTACCACAGTCTAACCACTTCTAAAACCCTGCAATTACGCTGTTTTCAGAGTAGTTAGAAGTGGATAAATGCCGAGAAATGTAGGTAACTCGTGCATTATTTCTACACTACTCATACATCTATATTCCTATACAAAGTCAGCCTCCTCGTTGTGCTGAGTGCCTTTGTTGGTACTCCCACTTCGGGGAGGCTTTTTTTTGTTTTTACAAGCTATTTTATTTTTTCGATTTCATCTTTCAACCACTCAAATTCTCTCTGGGTGTAAACCTTTTCGGTGATGTCAGAGATCTTGTGACCGACCATATATTTGATTGCGTACTCGTCAACGCCGTACTTCTTAGCCATCGTCACAAAATGTTTACGACCATCATGCGGTCTATGCTCAGGGTTCAAATTCAATTCGTCTCGAATCATACCAAAGCCTTTTTGGTATCGAGCATAAGTAAGTGCAGTGTTTTTGCTACGAGCATTCGGATTGACATAGTTGAGCAGATACAGACTTCCAAGTTCCTGAGCCTCTTTATATTTTCGCTCAACCAAATGACGAATCTTCGAGTGAATTGGAACGACACGATCGGTACCAGCATCAGTTTTGATACCGCCTCGAAAAGTCCAGTTTTCTAAATCTACATTTTTTAGTTCAAGCAAACCAAGTTCTTGGGGTCGCCAACCAGAATAGCACTGAATGAGCAGGACATCTACAAGCATTTTATCATCAGCGTGTTTCCAAAGCAAGTCCATCTCTTCGTCCGTAAAAGGAATATGCTCGTTCTTAACTGTGACGATTTCTTTGATTGTTTCCTCACTGAGGTTAAAAGTTCGCGAATAGTTTCGGTCAACAAGCTCATACTCCAAGGCATAATCCAACATCAAGTTAAACAAAGACTTAATCTGGTTCTTCATGGATGCACTTGGTGTCTTCTCTTCGCCTCGAACCTTCGATATGCCTTCATCCATACAACCTTTTACATGACGAGCGCGGACATCTTTGACTCGCATATCATACACAGCCGAGCAATACCCCCATGCTGAAGCTACTGAACGAGTGCTTTTAACTGTCTTCTCGTATTCGGCAAGCCATTTCTCGTAAAGCTCTTTCATAGTGATAGACGGTTCAAGGTCGTAAGGGTTCTTATTGTACTCGACGAGGGCAGCGTATGCATCGTTGTATGTTGGGAAATAGGACTCCGGTTTAAGAGGCTTGCAGATAGGCCGTCCGTTCGAATCCTTTCCGACACTTATCATAGCTCGAAATGGGTTGCGGAGATTCCGATTCTTGATCTCACTGATCTGCCCGAAACCATTTGGCAGTCTACGGCGTTTGTTATTCTTATTCCGAGGTTTTCTCGGTTTTATATTTGGTTGCAATGGAAATCCACAGTGAGGACAAGAAATTGCTTTGTCGCTTACTTGTAATTCGCATTCAGGGCATTTCATCAACACTATTATCACCTTCCCCATTGATTTGCTATTAGTAATCATATATCATAAGTGTAGGAATGTCAACTCCTACATTCAAACTTTTTAATCAGAGAAAAGAGAAAGCATATATGATTAGTGATAACCAATCAATCTGCCCAAAGTGCGGAGGGCAGCTTAAATACTACGATCATGTTCAAAGATTGGTACGGACGAAATTTGGCAACAAAAAATGGGTAGCTATCAGAAGACTTCGGTGCTGTAAATGTCATGCAGTTCATCGGGAGCTTCCTGACTTTATATTTCCGTATAAACAGTATGAAGCAGATATTATTATCGGCGTGCTTGAAGGTCTTATTACTTGTGAGACTTTGGGGTTTGAAGATTATCCTTGCGAAATGACTATGATTCGCTGGCGCTTGTTTCCACCGAGGTTGTTTTTACTAACAGCCGTTCCTAACCTAAAATAGCGATTGAAAGGAGGCAAACGCCAATGGAAGAAATTATATTTGCATCGGGGTCTGTCCCGGTGGCAGTTGCAGCACGAGTCTACGGGAAAGACGCATCCTGGATTCGAGCCGGCATCGTATCTGGGTGGCTACCGATCGGAAAAGCTACTCGGAGTGGAAAACTCGTTACGAATTTAGAGGAAATGAATTCTAAGTATGGACGCATCAACTTTTATATTTCGCCTAAGCTCCTCTGGCAGGAGACCGGCTATATATGGAGGGGTGAACGCGTATGAGTACATTGATACGACCGGAACTTTCCGAGACTAATCGTTACTGGATCGAAAAACACCGCTATTACGAATTGAAGCATTTCTGCTTACAGTATCCGCTATGGCGTCATGCGTACAATTCGTTGATAGACTATCCGGGTTCATGGCCGCAATTAGTTCCGCCCTGTAAAACGAATGTTGTTAGTGATCCCGTTACCAAGCATATTGATGAGAGGCTGTACTATGCCGACCGTATGAAGATGGTGGAACAGGTCGCAAAAGAAACGGACGAAGAGCTTTCATGTTATATTTTGGAAGCTATAACGGAGGGTATTTCATACGACCATTTGAAAGCCAGAACCGGCATCCCATGTTGCAAGGATGTTTATTACGACTTGTACAGACGGTTTTTCTGGCTACTTAGTAAGGAGAGACAGTAATGAAGATTGTAGATATTGCAGTGAAAAAAGTCTATCGCTTCAACTGCCCAAATTGCCAGAGTAGACTTGAGGCTGATAGCAGCGAGCTGACAGACATCGGAGGAAAGGTAAGCAAGTTTTATTGCCCCGTATGCCGTAAAGACCGATATATAACCTGGTCTGACTTACGGAAGAAGATCGTCTACGAGGGTTCGCAAGAATAACAGTCTCCTTTATGGAGAAGTGAGAGCTGATGCGCTATAGCATTGGCTCTTTCTTTTTCTAACTTAGATTAAAACCCGGACGGAGGTGACAGGTATCTGTGTTAAATTAGTATCTGGAAAAATCCCCGGGTTGAATTTTTTGAAAAACAATTTGAAAGGAGATTACCATGGAAGTTATCTATGTAGTTATCGGAATTATGATTGGGTTTGCCGTCTCATCTATCATTCGCCGAAAGCATCCAGTTGGTTTTTTGCGTATTGACAAGTCTGATCCGGACGGACCCTACCTTTTTCTGGAGTTGAAAAAGAGCGTTAACGAAATTATAGCTCAACGAACTGTCCTATTGGAAGTGAAGCGTGAAGACTTTATTCCGCACAAATAACACTTCCTTTTATGGAACCCTATTAAAACGAAAGGAGAAACGAATATGGGTGAAGAAAACAGAAGTTTGTTGGAAGAGGAGATCAAAGCCGAAATTAAACGCTTGGGGTCTCTCGAATCCGGAAGTCAGGAGCATACCACAGCAGTGGATAGCTTGACGAAGCTGTACAAACTGAAGCTCGAAGAGGATAAGAATACCTATGAGCGTCTGGACAAGATCGAGAATCGTGAAATCGATCAAGAGTCCAAGACGGCTCAAATGGCAGAGTCTGTCAAAGATCGATACTTCAGATTTGGTATGGCTGCCGCTGAGCTGGTGCTGCCGTTGATGTTCTACGGCGTTTGGATGAGACGAGGTTTCAAGTTTGAACAGGACGGAACTTTCACCTCCCAGACATTCAGAGGTTTATTCAGTCGATTCAGACCGACTAAGAAATAAACCGGTTCCAAAAGCGGAGAGTTCGTGTATATAACACGTTCTCTTCGTTTTTCTCCTGCTCGAAAATTACATGGGCTATTGTGAGAGATGTAAAAGTGCTTTTTATCTCTTGATAAAATACTGATGGTCGCTATACTTAATAGTGCCACACAATATCAAGGAGGTAATTTGCAATGAGCTTTTTTAACGATGCGCAGAGAGACGGTTTACTTACTGGACGGTATATTTGCAGTGAATGCGGAGGACTTATGGAATTTGAAGACGAGTGGGAAGATACTTTAGTATGCCCTGCTTGCGGTCACTCCGTCGATTTAGAGCATTACGGTATGGAGAACGATGAAGAATATGATGCTCTATATCCGACCAGAGATCAGATCTGCGACGACTAATTAAGACTATTAGCAAAGGAGAAGGAGTCCTGACGAGGGCTCTTTCTCTTTTCTTTTTATAGGTGATGGATATGCGATACCATTTTGACAAACCGGAAATTTACTTGACCTTGTATGGCGAGCGTTATATTTGTGAGCATCCGGTTTACAATAGCTGCACTCTCTACAGAATTGAAGAAAGAGGTTTAGCAGTAATTCAGCAACGATTTGACTCCGAGACGAAAAGTACATGGTGGAGCGAAGTTGACCCTTGGATTACTGACGCTTTATATTTGCATCCCGGTTTTCGAGAATACTTTGAAATGAGGGCTGGGACTTGTACGGACGGACTATACCCTACTGTAACGGTTCGCCAAATTATGTGGGCATTAAAAATGAAGCCTATTCAGAAAGAACGATGGGAAACCGTATTCGATAGACGAGATATCTAAGCGCAAAAAACGCATCTCCCTTTATGAAAAACCATTGAATTTTGAAGGGAGACATGGATTATGAAAACACTAAAGAACAAGCTATATGCTGTAGTATTACTTATTTGTGGGTACTTACCGGTACTTATCGACAAAGACGCAACAGCATTAGTATTCTTTGCATTTATCGCAATACCGTTGTTCTTTGCAAAAGAAAACTGGATTTATTGAGGATTGAGCCGCCAACAACGGCTCTTTTCTTTTCGCCAAAATTACAACCCCTATTGTGAAAAACGATGCTATTTGAAAGGAGTAAAAGGAGCATGGACGAAATGAAAATTGGTTCTAAATTCACTACGAGCATTATCTCGAAATTGGCGAGTTTGGCAATCCGAAAGAAATTTGGTTATGATGTAAAACTGAATTTGAATGAGGTAAAAGCCACAGTCGTTGACGGAAAGACGCATGTTCATCTGGATATAGATGCTGATCTTGAGAAAGATGAACTTACTAAAATCCTGAAAAGTATTGGTTTGTAAAATCTGAAAGGAGCTGCTAACAACGGCTCTTTTCTTTTGCCGCGCGAAATTTACAAGTCTTATTATGAGAGACGGGTTAGCTCAGTTGGTAGAGCGCCACACTTCCGTGGAGGTCGTCGGTTCGAATCCGATACAGTCTCTCTTGCTTTTTATTTTCGCATGAAAGGAGAAAAGACATGAGCATCGATCAGCTTGATTTAATCTTGTATGACATGTACCGCATGGACGCTTGGCTGCCGCCTTTGTTTGGTAAATGGACTGAAGATTATAAAAAAGCGAGTTACTCACAATGGGCTGTCGACGAGCTCAGAGATTTTATCGCCGAACAGATTTACCCCCGAAGAGAAGGGTCTATTGATGAATTCTGTAAGCTCACGCATGAATTTATGATGAAGACCGCTAAATATGCGATGGTGAATCCAAACACGAGTCTTATGTTTCGATCTGCCAGTGAAATGGCAGCGAACATTTTAGACCTACTAAGGGCTATGGAATAACAAAAAACATGAAAGGAGAAAAGACATGAACAAAAACCAAGCAATTCAAAAGTTGCTGCATAAGTCAGGGCTTTGTATCAGGAAATACTCACCTGTTGCGTTGTCTTGTGTAGCATCAGCCGGCGTGGTAGTCACGGCAATTGCAGCAGCCAAAGCGACCCCACGAGCAGTAGCGTTAGTTTATGCAGACAGTCGCAAAAAGCATGATGGCGATCCATATGCGTACACCAAGAAAGAGGCGTTCATCGCTGCATGGAAATGTTATATTCCGGCAGTGGCATTTGGAGCTTCTACTATCGCTTGCATTATGGGTGCCAATGCCTTAAATCGACGCCAACAGGCAGCACTAACAAGTGCGTATGCTCTCGTCCAAAGTTCTTATAAGGAATATAAGGACAAGCTGAAAGAACTCTATGGAGAAGAAGCACATAATGCAATCATGGATTCCATCATCAAGGAAAAGTGCAAGGACATCAGCATCTCTGCGAATGGAGGTTGGTACGATTCTTCCCTCGATTTTGGTGAAGGCATGGAACCAGAAGTCTCCCGCACTTTCTACGATAGCTTTTCACAAAGATATTTTGAATCAACCATTGAAAAGGTCATTCAGGCTGAGTACCATCTGAACCGCAATTTCATGTTTGCAGGTGTTATTCCTCTTAATGATTTTTATGAGTTTCTTGGACTTGAAAAGACGGAACTTGGAGATGCCGTAGGATGGTCAAGCTGTAATGGTGATATTTATTGGATCGACTTCAACCATCACCGACTCACTTTGGATGACGGCATGGAGATCTATGTCATTGACATGGTTTTTGAGCCGACAGTCGAGTGGATGGAAGATCTGTAAGTTCGCAAAAAATACATTTCACTTTATGAAAACGAAAAGGAGGTTTCGCTTTATGAATAATGCAAAATTGATTAAAATTCTGGGTCTTGTCGCTACTACAGTGGGTATGGGAGCTACACTCCTCACTGACTGGGTAAATGAGAAGAAAATGGAAGAGAAAATCGACGAACGCATCAATGAGAAGCTTGCCGCACTTAGCGATGAAGAAGACGAGGAGTCCTAACAAGGGCTCTTCCTCTTTATCTGAACAATATGTGTGATGCAAGCACGGCTGTTTCGATTATTCAACGATATGTTGATGAGCATCTGTTCAGTCCATCCTTCACATGGCCAAAGTATGAATTCAGAAAAAGGTCATATCAGCAATGGGCTGCATATGAAATCTGCGATCGGCTCTTGGATAAGCCTTTCGATGATCCAATCACCGTCATCGAAAACTTCATGTTCGAAATGGCTATGTATGCTTGTTACGGCGAGGATGAGCAGCGTAGCTTTATATTTCAGAATGCGGTCGAAACAGCTGAAGAATTAAGTCTACTATTTGTTTAACCGAAAGGAGAAAAGAAACATGAAAGTTTCATACCAAAACTACCGTCAACAGAAGCAGAGTTCTAAGGTTATGAGAACTTACATTGTACAGGCGGCAACAAAAGGAGCAACGGAAGAGGAACTTGACATTCTCTGCCAAGCATATCTGCTCGAACAGAAGTACGGGTTGGCCGTTGACACACCGGTGACAGAATCAAGACCAGCTATATGTCGTATCCACGAGATTGCCGTCTTTGCCACCCGCAATGATGCAGAGAAGGTTTACAGCCAAATGCTCGAAATTGCCGACCGATATGGGATGATTAACGTAAATGACTATTACGAGCTTTGCGGCCTGGAGGATAAGGTCGCATACGAGTTTAATTATTATGGATGGTCTAAAGACACGGTTTCGGATATGAGCATAGTGCGTATTGGTTCTGATTATATGATTGATGTACCTCGTGCTGTACATTTTTTCCAGATGAGATGAAAGGAGAAAACCATGCCTAAACAAAGTTTAGCAAGCATTGCCAAAGGTGTACGGACGGCAATGAAAAAACATAGTCCTGAAATTCTCACCGGTATTGGAATTGCCGGTATGATTACCACCACTGTTATGGCGGTAAAAGCAACTCCCAAAGCTCTGATTCTGCTTGAAGAGAAAAAAGACGAGCTGGATACGGACAAGCTTGAGCCGAAGGACATCATCAAGACGGCTTGGCCTTGTTATATTCCAGCTGCCGTTGTAGGTTCCATCTCTGTCTTCTGCCTGATTGGGGCAAGCTCGACTAATCTTCGTCGAAATGCTGCTCTGGCAACGGCATATACCCTCTCAGAGTCTACTTTGAAGGAGTATCAGGAAAAAGTTGTTGAGACAATTGGTGAGAAAAAAGAACAGTCCATTCGAGACTCTGTGTCGAAAGACAAGATGATTAAGAACCCTGTTCGGGAGGTTATTCTCACTGAAAGCGGCGGCAACACAATCTGTTACGATGTCTTGTCCGGACGATATTTCAAGTCTGATAGGGATAAGATTACCAGAGTCATGAATGAATTGAATCGCCAGATGCGTGACGAAATGTTTGTTACGCTAAACGATTTCTACTATGAACTCGGTTTAGACGGAACCAAGATGGGCGATATGCTCGGATGGAACATCGATAAGGGTTACATTGACCTTGCCTTCTCGTCTCAGCTGGATGCAAACGGCACCCCTTGCCTGGTAATTGACTATCAGGTAGCACCAGTTTACGACTATCAGTAAACTTACCGCGCGAAATTTACAACTTATTTAATGGAAGAACATTCCACAATTTCACACATTTGAAAGGAGATTTCACAATGAACAACAATGAGATTATGAACAACGAGGTCGTTGAAGCTACCGAAGAGGTTATCGAGAACGCTGGTTTGAGCAAGGGCGTAAAGATTGCTGCGGGTATCGGCTTGAGCGTAGTTGTAGGCGTGGTCGTCTACAAGTATGTAGCAAAGCCGGTAATCGCAAACATCAAAGCCCAGATCGAGCAGAAGAAGATGGCTGCTGAGGAGAATACGGTTATCTTGGAAGAATCTGATGTTGCCACTGAAGACAACTAAAAATGCGAATTTGAGAAGTTCGGATAAGGGAGAGTACCTGTAACAAGGTGCTTTCCCTTTTTTCTTTATCTCTCGAAAGGAGGAAAAAATATGCAGCAGTATCAATACGACGGTCCTGTTATGCGATTCGATGATTGCGTACAACATCGCTGGAAAGCAACTACTGTTGCTCCGACGGAAGCGAAAGCGAAGAGCAATCTCGCCTATCGATATAAAAAAGAAAACGGCTTGATGCCGAACACAAAAATTACTCTGCCCGGTAAGCTGATTCCGGCATAAGAAAGGAGATCACCCAGTGGAAGATTACAAGTCTAATTCTGATAAAGCTCGTCAGGAGCAGCAGTCAGAAAAGAAAGTTGAGGCGGTTATTACCGGGGCTGCAAAAACTCGAAAAAAAGGCGAGATGCAAAAATTCGCAGATGTCTTTATTGCAGAAGATGCAAACAATGTCAAATCTTATATTTTGATGGAGGTCATTGTGCCTGCTGTCAAGAAAGCGATTTCTGACATTGTCACTACCGGTATCGACATGATTCTGTACGGCGAGGCAGGTCGCAGCAAGAAAAACGGAACGGCATCTAAGGTGTCTTATCGGAACTACTACGATCAAGGCACAGACAGAGTGCGTGCAGGTTCCGTTGGCAACAGACGCAATACACCTGATTATGATGATATTCTCTTCGATACCCGTGGAGATGCGGAAGCGGTTCTCGATGCAATGAACGATATCATCAGTCAGTATGGAACGGTGAGTGTATCCGATTTCTATGATCTCGCTCGTGTTCCCAATGATAACTTTACTATGAACCGCTATGGTTGGACAAATATTGGCGGTGCAACTGCGGTACGGGTGCGAGACGGTTATATTCTGAAACTGCCTCGTGCAATCCCGCTGAATTGAAAGGAGAAAAAATAATGCTTGAATGTAAAATTTGTGGCACTAAATTCAATGCCGTTATCGAGAGACATTATCTTGCTCGTGATAACGGAAAAACTGGGCTGGCAGTTGCCTTTGGCTCTACTGCTGAAGAATGCCTGTATGATGCATTTGACTGCCCGATGTGTGGTTGTCAGGTAATCGCAAAAGAGCGTAAGCGTGATTATATTTCGTTTGTCAAGGAGGATGAAGATGATGAACAGATCTGAGACTCTTGATAAAGCAAAGGCTTGTGTATGCGGGCAGAGAGAGAATGAATACGGCTCTCCGGAAGATAATTTCGCCGCTATTGCTGGCTTTTGGAGCGTCTATAAAGGCATTGAATTCACTGCAAATGATGTTGCCATGATGATGGCACTTCTTAAGATTGCACGAATCCGGACAGGCACGGCTACGGACGACAGCTATGTCGATTTAGCGGGTTATGCTGCCTGTGGTGCAGAAATCAATTCCAACAAATAACGAAAAGGAGATTTTATAAACATGAAAAATAAGACTGAAATCATGAAGAGCGTGAACGGCGTGGCTTCCAAGACCGTTATGAAGCTCAAGAAACACAGCCCTGAGATTCTCGTTGTGGCTGGCATTGCCGGTACGGTCGTAAGTGCCGTCCTCGCCTGCAAGGCTACCACTAAGGTGGCAGAGATTCTCGATGAAACTAATGGTACTCTTGATACTATCCATGAGGGTATGAAAACTGGTGCAATCAACGGTCAGGAGTATACGACCGAGGACGGCAAGAAGGACACGGTTGTGGTCTATGCTCAGACAGGAATGAAGCTCGCAAAGCTTTATGGTCCCGCCATCATTCTTGGCACGCTGTCCATTACCAGCATTCTGGCATCCAACAATATTCTTCGCAAGCGCAATGTTGCTCTCGGGGCGGCTTATGCTGCAATCGATAAGAGCTTCAAGGAGTATCGTGGTCGGGTCATCGAGCGTTTCGGCGAGCAGGTCGACACTGAACTGAAATATGGCATCAAAGCGAAGAAGTTCGAGGAGATCGAAGTTGATCCCGAGACCGGTAAGGAGAAGAAGGTCAAGAAGACCGTGATGGTCGCTGACCCTAATCTCCAGAGCGATTATGCTGTATATTTCGACAGCAAGAGCCGCAACTACGAAACCAATCCCGATTACAACCGTATGTTCCTCAAGGCACAGCAGGCATTTGCAAACGACAAGCTTCAGACCCGTGGTCATCTCTTCCTGAATGAGGTTCTGGACGATCTGGATCTTCCTCGTACCCCTGCTGGTCAGATTGTCGGTTGGACAAAGGATGGTCCGGACGGCTATGTTAATTTCCGCATCGTTGAGGTAGAGCGTGAGACCGAGGATGGTCGTCATGAGCCGGCGCTTCTGCTCGACTTCAATGTTGAGGGCAATATTTGGGAAAAGATGTAATCAATCACCTTCAGACTTGGACTGGGGGTGATATTTTTAATATAAAGGAGTTTTAACAATGCACATTAAACCACGAGCGATAGCCGCCGTTCTCTGCATGATATTCTTTATTGGTTTTGCAGTATGCGGTGTGGTTCGCTCTACAGATAAAGAAACATCGGAGATTAAGCAATTTTATCCAGTTCTTGCGGAGGCAGAGCCGGTGATTATGGCTGATCTTCTGATGGAGTCTCCTAACTTAACACCTGAGGTGAAGAACGAGCCGGACTATCCTCTTACACAAGAAGAAATCGACCTCATAGCACTCGTAACCATGGGTGAAGCTGAAGGAGAAACAGAACTGGGAAAACGCTTGGTCATTGATACAATTCTTAACCGTATTGACCATCCATCTTTCCCGGACACTGTGTACGATGTTATTTATCAACCCAATCAGTTCAGCGTGATGTGGAACAGCAGGATTGACCGTTGTTATGTCATGCCTGAGATTGTTGAGTTGGTAAAAGAAGAACTTTTGGAACGGACAAATTACGATTGTGTGTTCTTCATGGCCGGAGGATACAGCAAGTATGGTGAGCCTTTGTTTCAGGAGTGTTGTCACTACTTTTCGAGTTATGACTGAAAGGAGAACATAAAATGAAAGCTTTATTTTCGTACATTCTTTCCACTATGGCAGGGCTTTGCCTCGTAGGAGGCATTGCTGTTCTCTCCGGTGGAAAGGAGTAAATAATGGATATTCTGGATGACTTCATCTCAACCGTCGATGCCATGTTGGACAGTCGGCGGAAAAGACACATTACTGGCGGGATTCTTCTGAGTGCAGCATTGCTGTTCGGAGGTCTCGCCATTACTGTTGTTACAATTCAAACTGACGAGGAGGAATACGAAGATGAGTAAAACCGGTTTCGCTATGTTTCTGGCTGGAGCCACGGTAGGCGCCGCAGCGACATGGCTTTGTCTTAGACGGTATTACGAGCAGATTGCACAGGAAGAGATCGATTCTGTGAAAGCAGCATTTGCCGAAAGAAAGCCCGTAAACACTAATATTGCCAAGAATGAAAAGAGCAATGAAAAACAGAAGGAGAATCAGCATAAGGCAGATATTGCCAAGCTGAAACCCGACCTGGTGAATTATGCTGCCAAGCTTCAGGAAGAGGGCTATACCAATTACACGGAGCACAGCAAGAAAAATACTGAAGAAAAAAAGGATGATCCTATGCCCAATGAACCTTATGTCATCTCTCCGGACAATTATGGTGAGAATGACAATTACACTCAGATCAGTCTGGTCTATTATGCTGGTGATGGAGTCCTTGCCGACGATGAAGATGAAGTCGTCGAGGATATTGAGGTCACTGTTGGCGAGGACTTTGCTGAACATTTCGGAGAGTATGAGGACGATTCGGTCTTTATTCGTAACGACCGTCTGAGATGCGATTATGAAATTCTCAGAGACAATCGCTCTTTCTCCGATGTGGCTGAAGGCTCCAACTACTAATAGGAGGATCGAATGACTGAAATTGAGCTGAACAATGAATATTTTGAGTGGATGTGTCAGCTCGTATGTAACGAACGATATAGCCGGAGGCTGTCTTATCAGAAGCTTCTTCGTCATCTGCATAATATTGATTTTCAATATATGCTGCCGATGGACGGAAATCGAGCAGAAGATGGGATAGACCTCCGGTATCGTTTTGGTTATGAAAAAGAATACGAGGGTCTTATGATTGCCAGTTATCTGGATAACCGCCCTTGCAGTGTATTGGAGATGCTTATTGCCTTAGCGTTTCGTTGCGAAGAACATATTATGACCGACCCGGATATCGGTAACCGCATGGGACAGTGGTTCTGGAACATGATTGTCAGTCTGGGTTTAGGGTCGATGAGTGATTCTCGTTTTAATGCGGCGTATACGGACGATGTAATATCTCGATTTATGAACCGCAAATACAAGCGAAATGGCGAAGGCGGTTTGTTTACCGTCGAACGCTGCAAGTATGACATGAGAACTGTTGAAATCTGGTGGCAGATGAATTGGTATTTGGACAGCATCCTATAAAGGAGAATTATCATGATTCATACGCAAGTGTACGGGTTTTTTCAGACATGCTTACCCGACCAGGCAAAGGAGGTAAAAGAATACTTCCCAAATGGTAAAAACAGCATTCGAATTCGCAAAACCAACGGACAGGAATTTATATTTTCGTTGAGAGAGCCGAAGGCTTGGAAGTTTGAAACGATCGATCAATTTCTTGTCGACATGAAAGGAGAAAAGAAACATGGATGAAATGATTCGTTATATTTTCGGAAGTCTTCGCTGCTCCGAAACTGCGATGCGTGTGTTTGCTAAGACGCTCAGAAAACAGAGGTCTTTCAATCGCAGCACCGTCATGGTCGCCACGGTTATGACTGTGCACATGCTTATCCAGGACTTGGAGATTCGCAGTATGCGTGACGAGATCGGGAACCTTAAAAACGAAATCAAGGAGCTTAGAAAAACGGAAGGAGACTAAAGAACTTCGATGATCGACTTTTTAATGATTTCGACCCGTAGTACGAAGCGTGGTGTAATAGAAATCTATCCGAAGTTTATCATTAAGAAAAGCTCCGACCTGATGATTAGAGGCGGTGACTTCTATGCCATTTGGTTAGAAGACCGAGGTTTATGGTCTACGGATGAGCAAGATGCGCTCCAGCTTATTGACCGGGAACTTGACAAGTATGCAGAGGAAAACCGCAAAAACTTTGATTCAAGTATTAAAGTTCTGCACATGTGGGATTCCGAATCCGGAATGATCGATTCGTGGCACAAATACTGTCAAAAGCAGATGCGAGACTCTTTCCACATGCTTGATGAGAAACTTATATTCTCCAATACTCCGACGAACAAAAAAGACTATGCAAGTAAGCGGCTGAACTACCCCCTTGAGGAAGGGACCACGGATGCATGGAATAAGCTGATGTCCACAATTTACTCTGAAGAAGAGCGAACGAAAATTGAATGGGCTATTGGTTCTATTGTCTGTGGAGAGTCGAAGAAATTGCAGAAATTTATGGTTCTGTACGGTGCAGCAGGTACGGGTAAATCTACGGTTCTGAATATTATTCAGCAGCTCTTTGAGGGATATTACTCGGTCTTTGACGCTAAGGCACTGGGTTCATCCAGTAACTCCTTTGCATTGGAGGCATTCAAGACGAATCCGCTTGTGGCGATTCAGCATGATGGTGATCTGTCTCGTATTGAGGATAACACTCGACTGAATAGTTTGGTTTCTCACGAGCTGATGACAGTAAATGAAAAGTTCAAATCGACCTACGCAAACCGCTTCAAGTGCTTCCTGTTCATGGGCACCAATAAACCGGTCAAGATTACGGACGCAAAGTCAGGTCTTATCAGACGATTGATCGATGTGTCCCCTTCCGGAAATAAATTAAGTCCCAAGGAATACAAGGCGGTGACAAAGCAGATCGAATTTGAACTCGGTGCAATTGCTTATCATTGCCAGGAAGTCTATCTGGAGAATCCGGGCAGATATGATGATTATATTCCCGTGACGATGCTCGGTGCATCTAATGATTTCTATAACTTCATTATTGATTCTTACCATGTCTTCAAGAAAGAAGACGGGACAACTCTCAAAGCCTCATGGGAGATGTATAAAACCTATTGCGATGAGGCAAAAGTTACCTTCCCGTTCTCTCAGAGGATATTTAAGGAGGAACTGAAAAACTACTTCCGGGATTACAAGGAGAGATTCAATCTTGATGACGGAACTCGTGTGCGAAGCTATTACATTGGCTTTCGAACCGAGAAATTCGAGGACAAGACACTTACCGAGCAAGACGAGCCTGAGCATAAACTAATTGAGTTCTTAAAACAGAAATCGGTCTTCGATAGAGAATGCGCAGATTATCCTGCTCAGTATGCTTCGGCTAAAGAGACACCAACTTCCAAATGGGATGAAGTTTCTACTAAGCTAAGTGACTTGTCTACATCGAGATTGCATTATGTGAAAGTCCCGGAAAACCACATTGTTATCGACTTTGATATTCAGGATAAGGACGGCAATAAGTCGTATGAACTGAATCTCAAAGAAGCGAGTAAATGGCCGCCAACTTATGCAGAACTCAGCAAAAGCGGTCAGGGCATCCACCTTCATTATATTTATGCCGGTGATGTAAGCAAACTCAGCCGAGTGTATGACGATCATATTGAAGTGAAAGTCTTCACCGGTAAGAGCTCGCTGCGCAGAAAGCTGACAAAGTGTAATGACTTGCCTATCGCAACGATCAACTCGGGTTTACCACTGAAAGGAGAAAAGCAAGTGATAAATTTTGAAGGAGTGAAGAGCGAGAAAGGGCTTAGAACGCAAATCAAGCGAAATTTGAACAAAGAGTACCATCCGGCAACAAAGCCCAGTATCGACTTCATTTACAAGATTCTTGAGGATGCTTATGCAAGCGGACTCAATTATGATGTGACTGATATGCGGAATGCTGTTTTAGCATTTGCAGCGAGTAGCACACATCAAGCGGATTACTGTATCAAGTTGGTCAATAAGATGCAGTTTAAGTCCGCAGACCAGTCAGCAGGAGCAAAAAACGATGACGCCAAGCTCGTGTTCTATGATGTTGAGGTATTTCCGAACCTGTTTCTGGTGAACTGGAAAATCGAGGGCGAGGGTAAGCCGGTAGTTCGTATGATTAACCCTACCCCGACTGAGATTGAAGAGCTGATGCGATTCCGTCTGGTTGGTTTCAACTGCCGCCGATACGACAACCATATTCTCTATGCTCGGCTGATGGGGTATACGAATGAACAGCTTTATAATCTCTCGACAAAGATCATCAACGGCAGCGCAAATTGCTTCTTTGGCGAAGCCTATAATGTGTCGTATACGGATGTGTATGACTTTTCCAGTAAGAAGCAGTCCCTTAAGAAGTTCGAGATTGAACTGGGTATTCACCATCAGGAACTTGGTCTTCCCTGGGACAAGCCTGTACCGGAGGAGCTTTGGACAAAGGTCGCCGAGTATTGTGACAATGATGTCATTGCGACAGAAGCAACCTTTAATGCTCGTAAAGCAGACTTCACGGCTCGTCAGATTCTGGCAGATGTGGCGGGGATGTCCGTCAATGATACAACGAACTCGCTGACTACCAGAATTATATTTGGTAACAACCGCAAGCCTCAGGATCAGTTCAATTACCGTTTCATGGGTGACGAGAGTCAAATCTTCGACCCTAATGCGGATCTTCCGTTTACAATGGGGCTTGAAGACTATGACGAGTTCACACAGTTCGATAAAAACCATCGTCCCATCTTTCCTGGCTACACATTCGAGGGCGGTAAGTCCGTCTACAGAGGCGAAGAAGTTGGTGAGGGCGGCTATGTATATTCTGAACCCGGCATGTACAGCAACATTGCTCTGCTGGATATTGCATCCATGCATCCGAGCAGTATCGTAGCGGAAGAACTCTTCGGACCGGAATACACAAAGCGATTCAACGAAATTCTTCAGGCTCGTATCGCAATCAAGCATAAGGATTTTGATAAAGCCAAGAAAATGCTGGGCGGTGCATTGGCTAAATACCTGACTGACGAAAATGCAGCGGCTGATTTGGCGCAGGCTCTGAAGATTGCAATTAACTCGGTATATGGTCTGACTTCAGCCGGGTTTGAAAATCCGTTCCGAGATAATCGTAACAAGGATAATATCGTTGCTAAACGAGGGGCCTTGTTTATGGTCAATCTCAAGCACGCTGTTCAGAGTCGGGGCTTTACTGTAGCGCACATCAAAACCGACTCCATCAAGATTCCAGACGCAACGCCTGAGATCATCAAGTTCGTGACTGAATACGGCAAACTGTATGGGTACAACTTTGAGCACGAAGCAACCTATGATCGCATGTGTCTGGTGAACGACGCAGTTTATATTGCTCGATATGCTACGGTTGAGAAGTGCTGCGACCTGTATGGGAAAAAGTACATTGACTCCGCAAAAGATATTTGCAAGGAGAACAAGAAGCATCCGTATGCATGGACGGCGACTGGCACTCAGTTCCAGATTCCTTATGTCTTCAAGACGCTTTTCAGCAAGGAGAACATCGAGTTCGAGGACATGTGCGAGACGAAATCTGTGACGTCCTCGCTCTATCTTGACATGAACGAGGCTCTGCCGGATGTAAGTGCCCTTGAAGCGGAAAGAAATAAACTGTGGAAACAGATTACCGATTCTAAACGCATGACTGAGCCGATGCCCACTGAATGTGAGCGTGTCGAAGAACTAACGGACGAAATCGCCAAGGGTCACGACTACCACTTCATCGGAAAGGTTGGGCAGTTCTGCCCGATTAAGCCTAGCTGCGGAGGTGGCATCCTGCTTCGTGAGACTGAAAACAAGAAGACAGGCGAAAAGGGTTATGCTGCTGCTACGGGTTCTAAAGGCTTCAGATGGCTCGAATCCGAGATGGTAAAGCAGCTGGACAAGCAGGGTGACATTGACCGTGGTTATTACAACAACATGGTAGATGAAGCAATCAAGTCTCTGTCTGTTTATGGCGACTTCGAACGCTTTGCAGCAGACGAACCGTATGTTTCGGATAACACACCACCGTGGTTCGGAGCTGGCGAGCCTCATGAGGACGATACTACGCCGTTTGATGTGAGGTAATGCTTATGATTTTAATTCTGTTAATTGCTGTGCTCATTTATATTTTGTGCACGGCTGATTCCACCGAGTCCTGTATTCCCAATGAGGAGTGCAGGACTTGTCCATTTCCATGCGATAAACGCAAAAATTGAAAGGAGAAACTAATTATGGCTTACAAAGCAGTAGACAACAACATCATCGAGAATGCTCGAATTATTTTCCGCAACTTTAAGGGTGAGGAGTCCAAGTACAATCGTGCTGGCTCCCGCAACTTCTGCGTGGTCATCGAAGATCCTAATATGGCGCAGAAGCTCATTGAGGATGGCTGGAATGTTCGTGTTCTGGCTCCTCGTGATGAGGACGAGGCTCCTCGCCATTATATTCAGGTGGCTGTCAGCTTCGACAACATTCCCCCGAAGGTTATCATGATTACTCGTCGAGCTAAGACCCAGCTGGATGAGGAATCCATCGGAACTCTGGACTTTGCAGAGATCCACAATGTTGACCTGACGATCCGTCCCTACAACTGGGAGGTCAATGGCAAAACCGGTGTCAAGGCATATCTTAAGACGATGTATGTCACCATTGAGGAAGATGAATTCGCTGAAAAGTACGCTGAAACCGAAGGACCTGAGGAGATGCCCTTCTAAAAGCGAATAGGTGCCAGCTTAATACATGTCTGGTTAAATGTCCAGTAAGGTCTCGATTAGGAGTGCACACCTATGACAGTAAGAGGAAACAGCCTGTCCCCCCCCCCTTTTTTAATAACCGAAAGGAGCTAAAGCCATGTTGTGGCAGAAAAAGAAGAAACGCAAAAAGGCTACTAAACCTAAAGCAGTTACTCAAACTGCTGCTTCTCAGCAGCCGGTGGAAAAGATTCAGCAAACGACTGAGCCTGAGAAAAAAGAAGAAACGCCAAAGCAAAAAAAGCCCGCTGGAAAAAAATCCAAAAAGGTTTTGACTCCGGAAAAAGCTTTCTTAGAAGCATTCGGACGATTGACCAACCGGCATCGGGCTTGGGATGTTTGGCGTGACTTTATTACTATGTTCGCTTGTTCGCTATCTAATCCTCTCGATAAGGAGCACCGGGATAAGCGAGAAGCGTTATATTTGGAAGTCATTAAAAAGTACAATAAGCAGGAGCAAGAGTTGTTTCCTGAACTGGCTGCTCAGACGGTCTTGGCTTTGGAGGAAAATCCGGAGCAAGATTTTCTGGGCAGCATTTTTATGTCTCTCAATCTCGGCAACGAGCATAATGGACAGATCTTTACGCCGTATCATGTTTGCGAGCTAATGGCTGAAATGACGATGGACGACACGGTAAAAAAGGTAGAACAGGACGGTTATATTTCAATTAACGATCCTTGCTGCGGAGCTGGAGCCACATTGATTGCCGGAATCCACGCTGCAAGGAAGCAGTTGGAAAAAGCAAACTTGAACTACCAAAATCATATTCTCGTCGTTGCACAGGATATCGATGAAACGGTGGCACTTATGTGTTATATTCAGCTTTCACTTTTGGGGGTAGCAGGATATGTAAAGGTCGGAAACTCTCTGACAGAACCGATGACGGGCAACGACAATAAAGAGAATTACTGGTTTACTCCGATGTACTTCTCCAATGTCTGGGTGCTGCGTCGGATCTTCGGAGGGCACTAATGGCTGGCATATCCCTTAGAGACTATCAATTAGATGCTGTTGACCGAATGAAAAATGGCTGTATTCTCTGTGGTGGAGTTGGCAGTGGCAAATCCAGAACAGCTTTAGCCTATTACTACAAGCAAAGTGGCGGTAAGCTCGGCACAAAGAATTATATTCGGATGCCAGATACGCCAAAAGACCTGTACATCATCACCACGGCGAGAAAAAGAGACACTTTAGAATGGGAGGGTGAGCTTTCGCCCTTCCTTCTCTCCGTTCATGCAGAAGTCAATACCTACAAGAATAAGGTCGTCGTTGATTCTTGGAATAACATCGGGAAGTATGCAACGGTTACGGACGCTTTCTTTATATTTGATGAACAGCGTGTTGTCGGCTCTGGAGCATGGGTTAAAGCGTTCCTGAAAATTGCCAAGTTTAACGAATGGATTCTACTATCTGCCACTCCAGGAGACACATGGGAGGATTATATTCCTGTTTTTGTTGCAAACGGCTTTTATAAAAACCGGACTGCCTTCAAGGAAGAACACATGGTCATGACTTGGGTAAACGGAAAGTATCCCAAAGTAGACAGATATTTGGGGGTAGGACGACTCATCCGACTTCGCAATCGCATTCTTGTGGATATGGATTTCAAGCGGGAAACCCGTTCGCACCATGAGGATATTTATGTCAATTATGATGTTGCGAAGTATAAAGAGACAAGTCGTCTTCGCTGGAACCCATATAAAAACGAGCCGATTGTCAACGCCGGAGAGCTCTGCTATGTATGGCGACGCATCGTAAATGAGGACGAGTCCAGGCAAATCGCTCTAATGGAACTGTTTGAGAAACATCCTAAAATGATCGTCTTCTACAATTTCGACTACGAGCTTGATATTCTGAAAAATCTCTACTATGGAGAAAATGTTGAGATTGCAGAATGGAACGGTCACAAGCATCAACCGATTCCGACTTGCGACAGCTGGGTGTATCTGGTTCAGTATACTGCTGGAGCCGAAGGTTGGAACTGCATTAGCACAGACACCATTGTGTTCTACTCGCAGAATTACTCCTACAAAATTATGAAGCAGTCAGCTGGGCGAACCGATCGCTTAAATACTCCGTTCAAAGATTTATATTACTACCATTTGAAATCCCGTTCCGGCATTGATTTGGCTATCAGTCGAGCGTTAAGCGAGAAGCGAAATTTCAACGAAACCAAGTATGTCGGCAGCTATAAACCCAAAGCTGCCTGAGAAAGGAGAAAAGATGATAACAATTGATGTCGCGGAGTATTGCTCTGCTTGCATGGACTTCGATCCAGATGTTCAACGACCGCAAAAAGCATACGGAATGAGTGAAGAGATCGTCATATCCGACACGGTTATTCGATGCTCAAATCGAAATCGGTGCAAAAACATTGAGCGATACCTGAGAAAGAAGGTGACGGACGATGGCGTTGGCAAGACTGACGAAGCAATGCCGTGAATGTCCTTTTGTCGAGACCTGTGAGCACAAGGAAATGGAAGCATTGGGATATTTACCAGAACCGATTATGGCAGATGTCAAAGCCCCGGTTACTGCTGATATAGCAGCTCCCATTTTGAGAGAAACTGTAAGCCATGTAGTAGACGGCAAAGTTGTAACAATGTATAAGGACGAGTTGGAGAAGATCCTTTATAAAGATTTATATTCTCATCTCGGACTTCAGTTTGGAGGCTGAATATGCATAACAATACCAACAATTCAGACAGAATGAATACTGTCGCTTATAAAATCGGGCAGGCTATCGCGCTGGTAGCTTGTCTTTGTGTTTCTGCCATCGTCATTGCTTTAACTGTGAAGTGCATCCTGTGGATTTTGTAAGGAGGTTTTGCAGATGAATGAAGAAAAGGAAGTCTATTTTGACCAGTATTGTAAATCTTGCAAGTACCATGGTCTTGAAGAGTCCAAAGACCCGTGCAATGACTGTCTCGCAGAACCCAGCAATACAAATTCCCACAAACCGATGAACTATGAAAGCAAAAACAATTCTTGATGCCGAGAAAAAGGATGCGATTGATATTGCGACGGAACTTTGCTATAGCGAAGAAGTTAAGAGAAAAATTGCACAGGCAAAATCTGTTTACGAAATTGGTCGCATCCTTAAACAGGCACGGCTCAATCAAGAGTGATATTTCTGAAAGGAGAAAAGAAACATGAATCTTGAGGAGTTCAGAAAGGCACTTTCGTCAGATGCTACTGAAGAGAATGTACAACTGAAAAGACAGTTGTCAGACCTTCAGACTGAATACCATGAAAAGCTTTCAAAACTCGAAAATGAAAACGATTCACTTAAAGAAAGTTGTCGGGTTTTATGCAATCGATGCTTTACTCTTACGAGAGGTGTTACTTGTCTATTTTGTGGTCTCGATTACCCCTGCCCTCATATGCCGGGGCTTGAGGAACAGGTGGCTATAGCTCATAAATTGAGAAAGGAGATCGAAAAAAATGGCTAATGGGTATCGTAATGCTCTTGTTCAGCAAATAAAAGACGCAGGTCAAGAACTTATCAACCGAGCTGAATCAATGGTGCATCCCGAAAATGATTTAATCACTGATTTTTCCATAGTAATCCATTTCGAGCAGCATGAGGTACCTACAATCGACTACACAACCAGCGTGGTAAACAAAGTTGCTTGCGATCGGGTTATCTATCAGAAAGGAGAATCCAATGTCTCAAAAATATGATGAATATCTGGAAAAACACAGGCAAGCTGTAAAAAAGGCTTATCAGTGGATTGCTGATTATATTCCTGAACTGACAGATGTGGAGGCGACTCGAAATATTGAGTTCCATGATATGTCGAAGAATACGCCAGATGAGTACACGCCTTATGACAACTATTTCTATGGGGAGCAAACCCCAGCAATCATCGAGGCGTTTAACCGGGCATGGCTTATGCATATCCACCGAAATCCCCATCATTGGCAGTATTGGGTCTTAATCAACGACGAACCTAAAGAAGGAACTATCCTTATCGAAATGCCGTATCCATACATTATTGAGATGATCTGTGACTGGTGGGCATTCAGCTGGATTAAAGGTGACCTTTCCGAAATGTTTGCCTGGTATAAAGACCATGCCGATTATATTAAGATGCACAATAATACTCGTTCGATTGTGGAAGAGATTCTGGAAATGATTCGGACGAAGCTTACGGAGGTAGAAAATGCTGAAAATTGAAAACGCCGAGGTTATGGGCTGGGAGCACGCCATTCGTGGTATGCGGAACCCTAAGAACTCTTGGGAGAAGACAGACTCATATCCTGCTGTTGACTGTGGAAAGTGCGGTAAAATCGAGAGAGAGGGTATTTGCAAAAAAGAGGACCGTGATTGTACGGGCTTTGAATGCTTTGAAGTGGGCCCGAATGACCTGAAGCTTATGACGACCCTTCGCAATGCAGGCACAGACCATCGTAAGTTCATGCGGATGATTACGGTCTATCTTGACATCACCGCCCCGCTGTATTGGTGGAAGGAGTTCGATACTTACAAGGTTGGTACGGTTGCCAATTCCTGTTCTACGATGCATAAGATTGCGGATAAGGAGTTTACGCTGGCGGATTTTAGTTGCGAGCATCTGGATCGCGAACCTTATCATCGCAACTGGATCGAAAGCGTAATCGTCGATGAAGATATCACTTCGCCACACAAGGTATGGATGACACCATTTGATGTTCTTAGATGCACGATCGAGATGCTAAACGCATATCGTAAAAACTACATTGAAACCAAGGATAAACAGGATTGGTGGCAGATGATCCAGCTTCTCCCGAGCTCTTACAACCAGCGCCGGACGGTCATGCTGAACTATGAGGTTCTGGCGAACATATACAAATCCCGTCGGCATCACAAGCTCGATGAATGGCATACACTTTGCGACTGGATTGAGGGTCTGCCTTATTCGGAGCTTATTACTGGCGAAAAGAAAGGATGAAAGATGATGAAATTCGTAGTCGATCAGCTTCCTTATTACGGAGAGCTGTGTCCACTATGGACGATGTGCAGTAAAAACGCAAAGGAACATGAATGCCCGAGATACTGGGATAAATATAAAGTCTGCTCGGATGAAAACCCACATGAATGTGAGCACCTTATCGAGACGGAGAAACTCTAATAAACGGTTTCCTGCACGAAAAATACACCCCCTATTATGAAAGGAGGTAACGCACAATGAATTATTTTCTGGCAGTTAATGATCGGCAACTCGGCACTTGTTTGAGAATGCTGTTTGCTGAGAAACTTCAACCTGCTGTCCAAACCGTGTTGAACGAAAAGGGCAAGATTGAGTTTCACATCAGCATTGCAGCAGATCAGGAAGTGTTTGAAGAGCTGAACGAACGCTACAAGATCATGATTTCGTAAGTTACTCGATTTCAAAGGTAAAGGGGCCGTAACAAGCCCTTTTACTTTTGTTGTGTTTATGGTAAAATACTGTAAGGAGGTCATCAAATGAGAATTATTCGAGACATATTTTGGATATTGTTGATTATTACTGTACCGGTAGCAATCTTTGATAAATTCTTTAGACCTTATTGCATGACCGTTATCGAAAGGATGTGTAGCAAGGATGAAAGTTAAATCCAGAATGTCCTGTCCTGTTCGAAGAAAAGACGGTACATGGACAACTGTTATCAAAGATTTTGAAGAAGATATTCCGGATCTCGGACGAGAGGAGCTTATCTGCAACAAATGCGGACGCCCTGATTATCCGAAATGCAAGGAAACGGTTTGTGAAGCCTGGAAATACCACAAATCGAAAAAATAACATTTTATGTAAGAGCTGAGGTTAAACCTTGGCTCTTATTTTTTGTGTAAAGGAGAAAACAATGCTTGCCAGAGAAGCGACAAAAGCGGATATTCAGGCTGTTTGTGACCGCCTTCGGGAAGCTAAGGAACAACGTCAGCTTGATATTCAAATAAACCAGGCTATTGCACTGGTGAATCGTAATCACAGGAGGAAAAAATATGACGCCGAACGACTATCAGCAGGCAGCTCTTCGCACTGCTCCAAAAGATTTACCGCCTGACCGGCTTCTGCTCAATGGCTTAATGGGTCTGAACGGAGAAGCCGGCGAAGCAATTGATATTTTGAAAAAGCATCTGTTTCAGGGGCACGAACTGGACACTGCACATATGGCTAAAGAGCTTGGAGATGTGGCTTGGTATCTCGCTGTAAGTGCAAACGCCATTGGGTATGACCTTGAAACCATAACGCAGATGAATGTGGACAAACTGAAAGCCAGGTATCCGGATGGTTTCGACGCTGAACACAGTCTGCATCGCAATCAGGATGATATTTAAGGAGGGTTTTCTATGAATGAACAATTCGGAGAAAAGGTAAAAGCTATTTTTGATAGCATTACCGTTCTTCAGGCAAAAGATAGCGATTTGAAACGAGATAACGCCAACATCAACGGTGACTCCCCTATGGGGGCTATGCTGCAATATGGTGCCAACACAGCCAAGGAGTATAATCTGGAGTATTTGATTAAACCTGCAATCGCAGAACTTCACCGCGATGGATGGATTCATATACACGACCTTGACTTCTATGCGTGGACGACGACCTGCACGCAGATTGAGCTTCGAAAGCTTTTCAAGGACGGATTCAATACCGGTCACGGCCATCTGAGAGCTCCAAAAAGCATTGGCTCGTATGCTGCTCTGGCTGCTATTGCCATTCAGTCTAATCAAAATGACCAGCATGGCGGACAGAGTGTTGTGGACTTCGATTACGCAATGGCCGATGGTGTCCGTTATACCTATCAAAAGTACCTGAAAGAGGGTTACGCGATTTGCGAACGCCTCAATGACCTAAAAGACAAAGCATGGATTCTCGACTATGCTATGGAAAAGACTACTCGTGATACTTATCAGGCTATGGAGGGGTTCATTCATAATCTGAATACCATGCATTCCCGCGCCGGCGCTCAAGTTCCATTCAGCTCTATTAACTATGGCACTGATACTTCTTGGGAAGGGCGTCTTGCTATTGAGCAGCTTCTACTTGCTACAGAAGCAGGACTCGGTCATGGCGAAACACCTATCTTCCCGATTCAGATTTTCCGTGTCAAAGAGGGAATCAACTATAATCCCGATGACCCAAACTATGACCTGTTCAAACTGGCGATGAAGGTCAGTGCAAAGCGGCTGTTTCCTAACTTCGCTTTCATTGACGCACCTTTCAATCTCCAGTATTACAAGCCCGGTCATCCTGAAACGGAGGTTGCCTACATGGGCTGCCGTACTCGTGTAATGGGCAATGTTTATGACCCGTCTCGTGAGATCGCTCCCGGCAGAGGTAATCTGAGTTTCACTTCTATCAATCTTCCGAGGCTTGGAATTGAATCTAAAGGCGACTATCTTGCTTTCTTCAAACTGCTGGACAAAATGCTCGATGCGACGATGCAGCAGCTTCTCGACCGATATAAAATTCAGGCTTCGAGAGTGGTTCGTAACTTCCCATTTCTCATGGGAGAAGGTGTCTGGATGGACTCTGACGGGCTTTCCCCTGATGATACAGTTGGAGAGGTCTTGAAGCACGGAACGCTGTCTATCGGCTTCTGCGGGCTTGCAGAGTGCCTTGTAGCTCTTAACGGTAAGCACCATGGAGAAGATGAATTCTCTCAGGAGCTTGGCCTGCGAATTGTAGGTTATATTCGTGACTATTGCAACCGTAAGAGCACTGAACACGGCATGAATGTAACCTGTCTTGCTACCCCTGCTGAGAGCTTGGCTGGGCGGCTGCTTCGCTCTGACAGGGAGAGATACGGAATTATCAAAGGTGTTACCGATCGTGACTACTACACTAACAGTTTTCATGTTCCGGTCTATTATCATCTTCCGGCTCTTAAGAAGATCGATATTGAAGCTCCATATCATGCTCTCACCAACGCCGGTCATATTTCTTATGTAGAACTGGACGGTGATCCGACCAAAAACCTTGCAGCTTTCGAGCGAGTCGTAAGACACATGAAAGAATCTGGCATCGGTTACGGCAGTATTAATCATCCTGTAGACCGCGATCCTGTATGCGGCTACAACGGCATTATCAATGATACTTGCCCCTGCTGCGGACGGAGTGAAACTGATGGAGTTCCCTTCGAACGCATTCGTCGTATCACTGGATATTTGGTCGGAACTCTTGATAAGTGGAATGACGCTAAGCGTGCGGAGGAGCGAGATCGTGTCAAGCATGAAGTTGATTCGAATTTCGGGGATTGAATCGGAGTCTATTGTTGACGGGGAAGGAATCCGGTATGTGATATTCACTCAAGGTTGTCCACATCATTGCCCCGGCTGCCACAATCCTCAAACTCACCCGTTCGGTGGCGGAAAGCTCGTACTAATTGAAGATATACTCGATGATATTTCAAAAAGAAAGGATTGGATAGATGGTATCACCATTTCCGGAGGCGAACCGTTCTGTCAGATTTACCAGTGTGCTCTGATCGCTGAAAAAGCTCATGACATGGGACTCAGTGTTTGGTGTTACACTGGTTATCTTTTTGAAGGCTTGTACGAGCAAGGCATTGAGCTGCTGAAACATATTGATGTGCTCGTTGACGGTCCGTTCGTACAGGCTGAAAAATCGTTGGAGCTTGATTTCAGAGGAAGCCGTAACCAGCGAGTAATTGATATTCCGGAAAGCTTGAAAGAAGGCGTAGCAATCTTGAAACAAACTTAGAAGAAAGGAGTACCTGCATCATGGCGAACACTACTAATCCTCGACGAAATGCCGAAGGATATTCTGACCCGACCGCTTACGAAGCCCTCAAGAACATTGAGCGTGAAGAAGACGAAAGATTTCATAGGCTGCTACATACACTGTTTTACCTGTGTGAGTTGGCCGACTTCGAGATCGAAGGTCGGATTATTCTGGTTGATAAACGGAACGGACGGGTTTGGAGATAAGAGAAATGAGTCCGTACATACTTGAAAATTGTGTGAATTTTAGCCCGGTTTTGTTTGGCGGATTCGGGCAAAAGCCCACTTTTGAAAAAATTTTTGAGCGTGTACGGACAATTTTCCTGAAAAAAGCCCAGAAAAAGTGGGCAGAAGCCCGGATTTGAAACATGAAAGTGGGCAGAAAAATGATGAATTTTTAGGCAAAAATAAAGAGCCGAACAGCATGTCCAGCTCCTGAAATCATCAAAATCCCCTTTACTTTTTCTTCGTATGGCGCACCCAAGCCTTACACCAGGTCTCTTTACAATTCGGATAATCTGTCCAACCACAAGCGTTACAGATCAAATCCTCTCGCCCGAGGTCCGGAATATCCTCTTCATAGTCTTTCAGAACCACTT
>ERZ791569.340-NODE-340-length-33566-cov-5.036675_pt1 | contig 33566 bp, 28 predicted proteins | sample MGYA00509973_ERZ791569 | MGnify/ENA primary metagenome ERZ791569 (study PRJEB30046, sample SAMN00791902) | human gut metagenome | study: EMG produced TPA metagenomics assembly of the A metagenome-wide association study of gut microbiota in type 2...
CGAAACGGAGAACGGGCAGGAACAGGGAGAATTACGAACGGCAGTGAGTAAGGCGGCCCAGTGAACAAAGGAATAGCGTATAATTGACATTGTTGTATTTATATGTTACAGTTGTTACCAAACAAAATAACAAAGTTGGAATTATAGGAGGTCTTTGCATGAAGAAAGTATTCGTGTGGCGGAGTAGAGCCGCATTACTTGGATTTCTACAGCACATTTGGTGGACTTAATAGTTCGCTTGGAACAGAAAGTACTTTTGTATTGGAAGTTGATCCTGAGGACACGGAAATCTATTTTAGTCGTCCAAATGGTGGATATGAACTTGTTCTAATTAAAGCAGATAGTACAGGCGAATGGGTTAGGCCAAATAAATAAATTCTGGCTTAACAAAGGCAAAATGAAAAGGGACATGAACGATTTCCGATCCGCCATGTCTCTTTTTGTTTGCATCTTTCACCTTTTTTACTATAAATGAGTCTGAAGTCGTTGTACGTCAGGAAGTTGAGGAAACTGTAATGAACGATCCTTACTTCATATTATCAATAAGCTGAAGTATAAGTTCCTTTTGTTCCGATGTAAGGGAACGCCACTTTGAAAACAATTCCTGCTGATCTTTTGAAAGTTCCACTTCCGTTCCTTCTGAAAAGAACTGCGCAAGGCTTATTCCGAATGAGTCGCAGATGACCTGCAATGTGCTGATACTCGGAAGCGTATTGCGGTTGAACATATTTGAAATGGTGGATATGGAAAGCCCCGACTCTTTCGCAAGACGGTATTCGCTCCATCCATGGCGTTGCATCAATTCTGTTATGCGCTGTTTTACGTCCACCAAATTCACCTCTTAATAATATTATATGTCTCAACTGAGAAGAAAATAGTTGCTAAAAGTATTGTATTTATGTCGCAAATGGGCTATATTGATAGTACCAAAGCGAAGGAGGGTATTTTATGATATCACATTGTGCGAAGAAACTGCGTATTGGGAAGATAGTGCAGCATAAGTGTAGGGCAGACTGCGTTCGGAGAAACGGGCCCGCTTGATTCAAACCGGCCGTATTCATCCCGAAAAGCTCATTACACATAAATTTCACGGGCTGGAAAATGTGGAGCCGGCGCTCATGCTGATGAAAGACAAGCCGGCAGACCTGATTAAACCATTGGTTTTGCTGTGATGCCTGTTGAAAAAAATATGAACGGCAGAAGGAAGCTTACGCCTGCTATAAGGGTTTGATTGTTGTGATGCGGGCTGTTCTCGCGGTATATTTTGCGTATGCCTTGCGGATTGCCATTGCTTCGGTGAACAATCCTCCATTGCAGAACACATGCCGTGCTAAATCCAATCTACGGTTTTTAATCTGACAAAACCTCAAAAGTAAGGCGGGACTGGCTTTAGCCGTCCCGCCGTCAATGCTTCGATCGGACTGAAAATCAGTTTGTATCATTATTAAAGTCAGCGTCAAACTTGATGCAGTCCTTTATCATGCTTTTGGGAACCGCGACCGTGATAAGACGATAGCTATCTGCGCCGTCGGTTGTGGATTTAGAGCCGTTGCGGGGCATTATATGTATGCAGAATGTGTTCCCGTCACAAAAAATGCTGCTCACTTCCAAATCACTTGCCTTGTTGCTGACATCAACATAGACGAGCATTAAGCTGTTTTCTTCAAAAAATGCCTCATCGCGGCCGAAAGTTGCTTCATTGAAGGACAAAGCGCCGTCATATTTACCATCCATACCGAGCGAGTCCCCAAATGCGGCCTTGAATTGCTCCAATTCTTCCAATGAATCGAATTTGTATATGGGAAGATGCATAACGCTGCTGAACATCATGGTTTCCTCATTCAATGCGCCTGAGTAAATCGCCCCAAAATCCGCCCGCGACGCATGGGATATAACAATATCAAAAACCTCGTCTGCGGGCATGTCGCCCGGCGTGGTTAAATTGACATCGGGAGTTTCCGCAAATGGCATATCGTCCGATAGATTTTTTGTTCCCTTATTTGGGCTGCACCCGACCAAAGCCAAGGCGCAAGCCAATGTCAAAATGAATATGGCCGGTTTGTTCATGCAGAGGCCCTCCTTTCAAACAAACGGTAAACGCCCTCAAGCCTTCCGCTTTTTACGCGCAATAATCTCAACGACTATGCCTATGCACACGATAACCAAGTATACGGTTAGGTATATTATCCACATGCTGCTCAGGGTCATTGCGCCCGTAGGGTCGGCGTAATCTTGGCGAAAAATCAACCCTGCGGCAAATGAAACGGGGTAACCAAGGGATGCGAAAAGCGGGAAGCGGCTGCACCCGAAAAGCATGGAAATGCCTATAAACAAGCCGCCCGCAATCAGCAGCACGAGGGGAAATTGCTTCATTTTGTGCATATCAAACAGAGCAAATCTGCAAATCAGAAAGCTTGCAATCAGAATGGCCATGGACAAAAGGCCGATTCCGTATTTTTTCATACTTATTACCTCCTTGCATGAGTATTTGTATTATTATACCATGGCATTACCGGGCGCTACAATGCTTTTTGCATTTTGAGGGGGGATTTATCATGCATTCCGCCGATTAAGCCCGCAAGGGGCAGATGGAGCGGGTGGAAAGGGAGCGCGAAAAAATATACAATCCAAAATTGGAATACGTTGGATTTTTTTACTATACCATGATATAATACTTGGGCTAAGCTGAGGAAATGGCGGCATAATCAATGCTTTGAGCCAAAACGTCAGCAAGGGGAGGAAAGAGAAAAATGAAAAACAGAAAATGGGGGATGGCACTCATAGCTGCGCTTTTGTGCCTGTGCATGGCGCTGAGCGCGTGCTCTAACGATGCGGACAACGACCCTAACGAGGTTGTGGGTCAGGATTGGCGCACATGGGGCCTGGTGGTGGACAGCGGGACAATAACCCGCAACGGGGAAGACACCGCCGTGCTTGTATGCGTGGAGGACGACGGGGCGTATTTTTATCATGACGACGAGAATCAGGTGCTTTTTGATTTTGTTAAGTTCCCTGAAGGATACGGCCTTACGAGCGGCAACTACAACGCCATAGCGTTCGAGGACGGCAATGGCGACGGCAATACGGACGTTGCTATTCAGTTCAATATGGATGACGATAATCAGCTTATGCTGGTATGGATGTATGACGAAACATCAAACGGCTACTATTTCTATGATGAAATAGTTGATGACAATGGCAATTCCGATACGCCGAATGAAACTCCCGAGCAGGTTATAACCAACAGCGATTGGGAGCATGACACTATAATAGAGGATGCGGGCGACGAAATGTACGTTGCCGATGCAACCGTGGGCGTGCAGACGTACTATCCGTATGGCTACGTCGTTATGGAAGTTATAAGCGACGCGCTGGTGATATACGACAACAATTTCAATTATGCCGTTGCCCGCTGCGTGAACGATATCTATGCGGATTACAACGGTTCCGTTGAGGAGTTCGCAATAGACTATGCCAACAGCTATATCTATAATGACTTCGGCCCGCTTTACAGCATGTTCAGCCCCATAGTGGATATGGATATAAAGGATCCCGATAATCCCAACGACCTTGCGCAGATGGACGGCTATGTTTACGACGATACCGAGTCCGCCTACGTTCGCCTGTATATTTATACCGATGCGGACGGCAACGTGATGGCAAAGTCGTTCTATGTTACCGATGACGATGCGCTTACCGTTATGGACGAAATGTGCAGCGGTGTGAACCATACCGCATGGTATGGCATAGAAGGGTAGGGATCGAACTTATGCCTTTGTGGGGTGCGGTAGTTGCGCTTGTTGCGGCCATTGCGGCAATAGTGCTGGACGTTCGTAAGATAGAAAACAAAAAGGCCAGAACTGCGGGCATAATAATCGCGTCCGTAATCGGCGCGGTCAGCCTTGTGTATATTGCGCTCACGCTTATACTCGTAAGCGCCGTGGACTGAGCAAAAAAGAACATATGTTAATGTGCGGTTCCGTTAAGCTTATGCTTTTCGGAACCGCTTACTATATGTTATAATCCATATATGATAGTTATGGACTTGGAATGGAACAGCGGCGTTGGCGACGGCAAATCGCTCGCTGAAATATTGCAGATAGGCGCGGTGAAGTACGATAGATCTGCCCACAAAATAGTGGACACGTTCAGTGTATTCATTCACCCCTGTGTGCACAGCGAATTCAGCGTGGGCGCAAAGGCGCTGCCGCAGCTCTGGCGTTCGCTTGAAAGCAGGCTTACGTTTGAGCAGGCGTATACCGCTTTCCTTGACTGGGTCGGCGAGGAAACCATGTTCGCCGCGTGGGGCGGCGGGGATTGGCATGTGCTCAACGACAACGCCAAGTATTATTCCCTGCCCATAAAGCAGGATGTTCAAATGCTGGATGTTCAGTCCGCATTCAGCCTTACGATGTGCGTGGGCAGCGTGCTTGCGCTTTATAAGGCGGTGGAATTTTGCCATATACCGGATTGCTTTGACTATCATGATGCGCTGGCTGATGCGATGTATACCGCGCTTGTAAGCGAATGGGTGGATGAAGAAACGCTTGAGCTCAGCCGCGGAAAAATCATGCCGCGCAGCATGGAAATGACAGGCAAAACGTTTGAAACACCGCCCGCCAAGTATTCGGAATACTTCACCAACCGCCACGATGTTATGAATTGCGACGATATGCGCATAGTCAATTGCCCCATATGCGGCGCGAAGCACAGCATAGGCGAATGGTTCAGCAACGACCGGCGCCGTTATTATGCCGCGTTTCGCTGCCATGGGCACGGCCGCTTCATCTGCCGCATGACGATAGTGAAAAAGGATGATCTTATCCGCGGGCGTTTGGCAATTCCGCAAATGACGCCAAAGGAGCTGCATAGCTTTCAGGTGGCCAAGAATGCCAAGCATTATCTTTGCAGCGCAACGCTTGGCCTTATAGCGCAAAAGCGCAAAAATAAACGAAAAAAACAGACCGCTCAGGCGGCTGCCACTCCCGCGCAGTAATCAGGCGCGGGAATTTTTTTAGCCGCTCGACTTTTTGAAACCGAAGGAGTATAATACTGCTTGCTTTGCGCTGCGGCGCAGGGCGTATTTTATTGAAGAAAGCGACGGTTTGATATATATGGAATTGGTAATAAGCAATGCGCGCGGCTTTGCAAAGAAAAATGCGGTTATGCTCATTGCGTTTGCGGCGGCGCTGATAACAAGCCTGTTCGTGCCCGTGGATAAGGAATACATAGGCTACTTTGACTTCAAAACGCTAAGCTGCCTTTTCTGCGTGCTGGCGGTGGTCTGCGCGCTCAAGGACATAAACTTCTTTTTTGTTATAGCGCGCAAAATAGTGCACTTTTTCAAAACGGCGCGCATGAGCATACTTGCGCTTGTGTATATAACGTTCATAGGCTCCATGCTCATTGCCAACGACATGGCGCTGCTCACGTTTCTGCCGCTGGGCTTCCTTGTGCTGAGCAGCACGGGGAAACAGAAATATATGGCGTTTACGTTTATTATGCAAAATATTGCCGCCAACCTCGGCGGCATGCTTACGCCTTTCGGCAATCCGCAGAACCTTTATCTTTACACTAAGTTTAATATTCCCAACGGCGAATTTATGGGCATAATGGCCCCGCCGTTCATATTGTCCGTTGTGCTCATAACGCTGTGCTGCATTATATTCGTAAAAAACGAGCCGCTTATGATAAGCAATGAAAAGATAGAGCTTAACGGCAAACGCACTGCGCTGTATCTTGCGCTGTTTGCGCTGGCGATAGCGATTGTTTTTCGCGGCATACCGTATTGGATAGGGCTTATAATAATTCCCGCGGTGCTGTTCTTTGCCGATCGGCATGCGCTTGAATCGGTGGACTATCCGCTGCTTTTCACGTTTGTATTTTTCTTTATATTCGCGGGGAACATGGCGCGCATTGATGCGGTAAGGGATTTCTTTTCCACCCTGCTTTCAAAAAACACATTGCTTTTCAGCGCGCTTTCCTGCCAATGCATAAGCAACGTACCTTCGGCGATACTGCTTTCGCAGTTCACCGGCAACTATGCGGAGCTGCTTATAGGCGTGAACGTGGGCGGGGTAGGCACGCTTATTGCCTCGCTTGCCAGCCTTATCACCTTCCGCGAATACGTTAAGCACGACCCCAAAAGCACCCGCCGCTACATTGCGGAGTTTTCCGCGTTCAACTTCGGCTTTCTAATAATACTCATTGCCTTTGAGCAGTTTGTGATGAAGGTATAAATATCCCCCTTGCCATAAAGCGCGGGTATGATATAATCAATTTGTCGATGATATTCCACAAAACGCGACATTGCCGTTATACCCTACGGAGGACAGTATGCGTACCCACATTGCCCTGCTCCTGTGCATTATGTTATGCTTATGCGCCGCGCCGCCGTCAAAGGCGCTTGACGGGGTATTTATGGCCAACGCAAACGAAGCGGAATGGAACGCGGAGAACGCCTGCTGGGTTGAACGGCATTATATTGCCGCGGCGGACGAATTCTCCGCGTTTGTTTATGCTCCTCATGCGGAGGAATATGAGCGCTACGGCGTGCGCGCACCGCTTGTTTGCGAAGCGTATATCGGCTCAGCCGACTCTGAACGTATCACGATTACGCTGGATGAAAATTGGCTCATCGGCATACAGACAGTTGTGTACTTAGTCAATGCGGAGCTTATAATAGGCGAAAACGCAACGGTTGTTAATTACGGCAGCGTATATATTGAATCCGGCAGCATGCTTGCGGTTAACGGCGCGCTTGAAAACGAGGCTATTGAATATGCGTCCGGCGAATTCAGGCTGAACTGCGGCATATACATACGCGATGGATGCACTCTCAATGCTCTGAACGGCGAATATAAGGGCGATGGCAAGCTATATAAAAGCGCGAACGGCGCCGCGCTCGGCACGGAACAGGGCGAAGCCCTACGCTTTTCAAACGGTCGGGAGCTTTCGGCGCTGCTTGCCCAATGCGGCGAATATGCTGCGCTTTATGCCCGCGGCGCGGTGACGCTTGATTCGGCATTTACTCTGCCGTATGGCACTGAAATAGTGATAAACGGCAGCAATTCACTCACCCTTGCGCCTGGCGCGTCGCTTACGTGTACGGGGAACATATGGGTCAACGGCGGCGCGCTTACCGTAAGCGACGGCGCTAATATCACATTCGGCAATGAGAATGCGCGTATATGGGCAAACGCGGAAGATGGCTCATCTGTGACGGGGCAGGGGCTTGACAGTATAACGGTGCGGTATACCCAAAGGGGGGTAAACTCGCAGGCGGACATGGACGCGGCTTTTGGCGGCGCGTATTCGGACGAAATTATACACATTATTGATGTAAATACGCCTGTGAGCATAAACCGGGCGTGGAGCATAGGCGAAAACCTGCTTATTCGTGTTAACGGCGGCGCAAGGCTTACGCTTGGCGCGGCAGTTATGCTCCGCGGTGCGCTGCAGGTTTATAACGGCGCGGAGCTGAACATATGTGCCGCGCTTACGAATGAAGCATATGGCAACGTGGCCGGAGTTGAGCGCGGGCTGTGCGTATTTGCGGGCGGCACGGCAATGCTTGCATCCGGCGGCAAATATGCGGGCGATGGCACGCGGCGCGTGTACGGCAGCATGGACGGCTTCTGCCATGCGGAAACGGAAGCGGAGCTGAACGCGGCGCTTTCATCCGGCGCGAATACGGTGCATGTAAGTCAGGATGCTATTGTTGCGGTAAACGGCGCGGTGAGCATACCGCGCGGAGTCACGCTTAAACTGCTTTCGGGTGCGCGGCTGAGCATTGCGGACGGCGCGCTGCTGATAAACACGGGCGCAATAGAGCTGAGCGAAACCGCTGCGCTGCACATATCACACGGTGCGCAATATATCCGCGGCGGGGAAGAGAAGTTCAGCGGCACGGTAACGGGGCTTGATCCTCAGCCGCGGCTTTTCAATAGCACTACCGCTCGGACGGTCGGCCTGTTCACCGATGCAAGCGCGGAGTATGCCCCACTTTGCACGGATGCCGTGCGGATGTTTGAAGATATGCGGCTGCGCTATGCGCTCAGTATTGGCAAAAGTATAGCCGGCATGGACATATCGTTTGAAGAGGGGAGCGGATTGAGCGCGCAGTGGAGCACGGCGGACGGCGGCGCGGCAATAACGCTGCTCGGCTGCGAGAGTGAAACCGAGGAGACAGTATGCCTAAATATAGCCTTCGCAGACGGCACGGCGGAGAGCTATTGCTTTATCGTTCGCATGAGCGAAACCGAAGGCGCGTACAGGGTGGGCGATATTGACCGAAGCGGCCGCATAGACGTGCGCGACGCGGTGCTGCTCTGCATAAAAATAGCTAAGGGCGACGCCGATGCGGACATAAACGGCGACGGCAGGCTGAACGTTGCAGACGCTGCCGCGCTGTGCAGAATTATTTTCCAAGGCTGAGCGCGGTTGCAAAGGCGCGAAGCGTACTATATAATAAGCATATCTGTACGAACGGAGGGGAGAAGAATGAGCGGAGCGAAAAGAATACTTGCCGCACTTGTTGCCGCGGCGGTGCTTTTGATGGGCACGGCGGCGCTTGCGGAGGATACTAAGATAAACATAAGCGCGGGCGAGGCCGGTGCGGACGGCACAATAACCGTTACCATAAGCCTAAGCGGTGATACAAGCGTTGCAGGCGCGCAGCTTGCGCTTGATTATGATGAAACAATGCTGGAACTTGTCAATGTGAAAAACGGGGCGATAGTTTCCGGCGGCATAAGCGCCACCAATGACGAAGAACCTGGCAGCGTTATATTCATATGGAGCACGCTTATGGGCAGCAAACAGCCGGGCGAACTGCTCAAACTCACGTTCCGCCCCAAGGACGGCGCGCACGGCAGCACGGAGATAAAGCTGGACAATGCGCTCACGGAAACCATGATAATAGACGAAGAGCTCAACGAACTTGCATATACCGAGGGCAGCGCCACGCTGGAGCTTGCATCCGCGACTAACACTCCCGCGCCAACTGCTGCGCCGGAGCAGAGCGCGCAGACCACGCAGGCGCCTGCCGCTACCGCCAACCCCAATGCAGACGTTACAATGGACATAGGCCAGAACACCACCATTTCCGGCGGCAGCGGCACAATATGGTCCAGCAGCAACGAGCGCGTGGCTACCGTTGACCAAAGCGGCAGCGTGACCGCCCATGCGGAGGGCGAAGCCGTAATTTATGCCATAAGCGAGGACGGCACAAGCGTTACCGAAACCGTTGTGTCCGTGGGCAGTCAGCAGGCGGCTGAATCCCCGGCACCGCAGACAGACGCTCCCGTGCAGACGGATGCCGCGCAGGTGACCGTTGCCGAAACGGAGGACGACGGGCCTTCGGTTTGGATGTGGCTGCTTTTCGCGGCGGCTGTGATAACGGGGATAGCCTCTATTTATCTGGCCATCCGCGCCATGCGCCGCAGGTAATTGGCAGGAAATAACAAGTAAATCAACAGTTTGTGAATAATACCCGCAAAGGAGCAGAATAACCTTGCTTATATTGCTTTTTGCGGGTATAATACTATATAACTATAGGTGGTGGGGGTATGCCCATCGCCTGCTCCGGTCCAAATACATAAGGAGTTTAAAGGCATTACATGAAACGACAGAGAATCGTAGCAGCTTGGCTTGCGTGCATAATGGCGGTATTTGTGCTGCCGCTCGCTGCGCTTGCCGAGGGGGGAGATATCGCCATAAGCCTGAGCGGCGGCAACGCTGAGCTTGCGGTGGGCGATTATCTTAGCGTCATTGTTAAGTTTGATGCGGCTGTTGCAAGCTTTGGCGGCGCGGAGTTCAATGTTGAGTACGACAGTGCCAAGCTTGAATTCGTATCGTACACGCCGCTTATCGGCAGCGCGGATGAAACGGGAAACGGCGCGCTCAACTATCACAAAAAGATTAGGGACGGCAATATTAAAATACTGCTCCTTAACGCCGCCAACATAATCAACAAGAATAGTACGGGCATTGCAAACGGAACCGTGATAGGCAATCTTGTTTTCAAGGTAACGGGTGAAAATGCGGGCACGGCAAGCGTAAAGATAGCCAAAGAAGGCTTTGCGGCATGTATGCCCGGGGATAATACCACAGCCCCCGCGCTGACCCCCGCTGACAGCACGTTTACGCCAACCAACGTGACCGTGAGCGACAGCGTGAACTATCCCACGGAGAACGCGCCCACGGTATACTGCCTGACGAGCGAGAAGGACGGCACGGTTACGCTTTCGCTCAAGGCGAACATTGCCGATTTGCAGCGGCTGGACATGCAGCTTACGCTGACGGGCTATGAAAATATTACCGCAGTAGCCGACTGCCCACTAACCGTTAATGTAGGCGGCAATACTGCCACCATAACCTACAATGCGCAAAACGGCAGCGGCGTGGACATGCGCAACGGCGTGGCGGTGCTGACGATGAAAAAATCGGGCGCAAGCCAAAGCATTACCTCAGCGCCCAAGGCCATAGCCACAAAGGACGCCAACGGCGCCCTCAGCCCAATAACTCAACCCACCGTAACCGATGACCCATATGGGGGGTATGAGTATGGCGATGTGAACGGCGATGGAAGCATAAATGTGCTTGATGCGATATTGCTGTTGCAGTATTGTGCGGGCATGAGTGCGGCTCAATTGGATGATGTACAGCTTGCGAGGGCTGATGTTGCATACGATGGCTCGGTTAATGTACTTGATGCAATATTGATGCTTAGATATTGTGCAGGAATGAGTGTCAAGTTTGGAATACAGTAACAAAGAGTACGAAGGGAGAGTAAGATGAGAAAAAGACTAATTGCATTGGTTATGGCGATAGCAATGGTAATGAGCGTAAGCAGTTACCCTGTTACTGTTATCGCGGAAACCGGCACAGAGGTAAAGCTTGCTATCACGACTGATAAAAGTGGTACGCTTGCTATTGGCGACGAGATTAATGTCAACGTTGATGTATTAACCAATCCTGGAGTTAATAACATAACTGCTGTCATACTCTTTGATGTAGAACAATATGAGTTTATCAAGTTCTCAAAAAATAAAGAATATGCAGGTGATGCAGAACCTGGTGAATACTTAACCATTAACACCGAACAGGTTGAAAATGGTAAAGTACTATTCATGAGTACTGCTGATAGTGAGTTTAGCGATACTGGTACTTACTACAAATTTAAACTGAAGGTTAGAGATACCGCTAAAGCTGGTGCTGCAAGCATAAACTTTAAACTTGATGCTGCTGAAAATGATTCCACTTTGTACGCGAAGAATAAGACCATTTATTATTTGGACAGCACAAGCGTGACTGTGCCTTCTAACGTTATCTCCATCCCCGTAACCGGAATAACCATCAAGGGAGAGGGGAGCATAACCGGAATCGGCAACACCACTCAGCTTACCGTTGCGGCGCAGCCTACCAACGCGACACAGCCCAACGCCGACATGAGCAACGTTACTTGGAGTACAAGCAACGATAAGGTTGCTACCGTTAAAAACGGCCTTGTTACCGCCGTTGGTGAAGGCACTGCAACCATAACCGCAGCGTTTGAGGGCAAGACCGCTACCAAGGAAATAACCGTTAAAAAGGCCGCCCTGACCGGCACGGTTACCATTACCGGAAATGCCGTTTACGGCGAAACTCTCACCGCGGCATATAAAGGCAATGCCGACAATGTAGAATACACTTGGTATCGTGAAGGCGATAATAAACCTGTTGGTACAACAAATACATATAAAATTACTGAGAATGACATAGACAAGGTTCTTACGGTTTATGTCGGCTCGGACAACTTCTTGGGCAACGTGAGCGCAAAGACCGGAAAGGTCGAAAAAGCCACGCAGAAAGCTCCCGACGCTCCCGTTATCGAAGCCAAAGAGAACGTTATAACCGTTAAAAATGTTGACCACGATGCGGAATATCTTCTTGTTGGTGATGGCGCCAGTCAGAATTTCGGCAAGGAAACCGAGTTCACCGTGCAGTACGGTAAGACCTATTATGTTGCGGCCCGCTATCCCGAAACCGATACCCATAAGGCGAGCGCAGAAGCAGAGAGCGACCCCGTTACCATCACCAAAGCTCCGGGCAACCTGACCGTTACCGCGAGTGCGGGCGGCAAGGTTGATGTCGCGCCCAAGAATCCGCGCGAGGGGGACAAGATTACACTTACCGCCACTCCAGATGACAATGACCATATGTTCGTAAAGTGGGAAGGTGTGGACGGCCTTGGCGTAAATGAAAAGGACACCACCATAACCTTCACCATGGGCAGCACGGGCGTGACGGTAAAGGCTGTGTTTGCGGAGAAGGAAGCCGTTATTATAAACTTCAACGTCCTCAACTTTACCTATGACGGCACACCAAAGACGCCTGAAATCGGCCCTGAAGAAGTTGTAGGCATGGATCGGACTATTGAATATTTCGACAGCTTGAATAACAAGCTTAAATCTGCTCCTACCGAAGCAGGTACATATAAAGTTAAGGTAACGTTTACCTCCAGCGAAGCTTCTGAATACCGCAAGACCTGGGCGGACGCAACGTTCACCATAGCAAGGGCTGAGCAAACTGCGCCTGCCGCGCCTACCCCCACGAACGCAACTTCCAATAGCTTCGAGTTGAACATCGTTCCCGAGCAGGAGTATGTAATCAGCACGACTAAGGCTACCCCCGCTGAAAGCGAGTGGAAGCAGGGCACTGAACTGACCAGCCCCGTTACCGGCCTTAACCCCGCGACTGATTATTATGTGTTCACCCGCAAGGCGGGCAGCTTGAACTATAACCCCTCTCCGGCAGTCTACGCAACGGTAACGACTGCGCATACCTATGCGTGGGAGGTTGAAGGCTCTGCCGAGGTTATCGAGACTGTTCGCGTTGGCGGAACGTTGCCCGAAAGCCTGACAGGTACAATAAATAATAAAGGCACGGGCGAGCTTACGGGCATAACCGCTACCATTGACAATGAAACTGACTTTACGCTTGTTGCATTGTCCTCCGACACGCTTGCAAGCAACGGCAGTTTGAATATAACCGTAAAGCCTAAGGACATACCAACCAACAAGGCAGGCGAATACAAGGCTGCCGTTACCGTTAAGGCAAAGGATGTCAACGACATAACCGTTAATTTCACCATAAAGGTTACGGAGAAGGAGACTGCTGTCATTTCCGGCATAACCGATACCACCGTGACCTTCAACGGCAAAACGCAGGGCATTGACCTGAGCCAAGCCAAGGTCGAATGCAACGGCAAGACCCTTGATGTAAGCAAGCTGACCGTGACCTACGATGCGGCGGAAACCAGAAACGCCGGTGAATATATCGCTACCATTAAGTACGAGGATGCGGACTACATCGGCAACACAACCGCGAAGCTTACAATAAATAAGAAGGATGTTACCGTAACAGGCTTCAAGGCACAGTCCAAGGTGTATGACGGCAACGCCGATGCCGTGGTTGACAGCACCAACGCTAAGCTTGACGGCATGATAGAAGGTACGGTGGTTGGCTTCGATAAGTCCGGCCTCACGTTTAAGTTCGATGATAAGAACGTCGGCACAAGCAAGGCCGTTAAGAACACCGCGCCCATAACCCTCACCGGTACGGATGCGGGCAACTATAACCTGACCAACCCCATCGTTGAGCTTACGGCCGACATTACCGCAAAGCCCGTGACCGTAACGGCTACCGTTGCCGAAAAGACCTACAATGGCATTACCGACGACGCGAATGTTACCATTAGCTTTGACGGCGTTATAGACAGCGATGAAGTTACGTATCAGGACGCGAAGGGCACATATGCCAATGCCTACGCGGGTGACGCCGTGAAGGTCGAGGTGACCTATATCATCGGTGGCAAGGATGCCGGCAATTACAGCCTGAACGTTGTTAAAACCGCAACGGGCAAGGTGAATAAGGCCGATCTGAACGTCACACTCACCGCGCCCGCCGCCGTTATATATGACGGCAATACGCATGAAGTAAGCAGCGTTAAGGATGACCGCGTTGCGGCGGATAGCGGCAAGCCGCTCTATACCCTTACCTATAATAATAAGGATGCGCTTCCCGTTGATGCGGGTACTTACAGCGCAACCGCCAAGCTGACCGACGAGGGCAGCAAGAACTATAACCTGAATGCCAACACCGTTAATGTGGTGATAAAAGAGGCCGGCATGAGCGCGACCGATATGGAATACACCGTTGCGTTCATGCTTGCGGGCGCGCAGACCCGCCCGCTGAGCGATTTGCAGCTAACCCCCGCCAACGTAAGCGGCAAGTGGAGCGTTGTAACCGGAACTAATGAAATTCTTGACGGCGAAGCTAAGATAGATGGCGCGAACCTCGTGTTCAATATCAAGTCCGGCCTTACCACTGCGGACATCGGCAACAAAAAGGCGGAGCTGACGCTCACCTTCACGCCTGACAAGAACTATAACCCCGTCACCGCCACCGTTACCGTGACCCTGGCGCAGGATACTTACACCAACAGCATCGTTGGCACCCTGCCCTCTCAGGTGAAGCTGGGCGACGCGCTTGATTTCACCGGCGTGCAGCTCGTTACCAAGTTCGGCAGCGGCGCACCGGACCAGCAGCTTGACGTTACCGATGCAGCCAAGGTTGAAGTGACCACCACTTACGACCACACCGCCAAGGAAATAGGCGTAAAGACCGTAACCTTTACCGATAAGGCGAACGGCGGCATAACCTATACCCACACCTTCACCGTTGTGGACGTGCTTGAAGGCGTTAAGCTTGCAGCTGACCAGATAGAGTACAACTATAAGCTGAAGGAAGCAAGCTCCATAGGCTTTGACGACAAGGTGCGCGCCGTGTATAAGTCCGGCGCAAAGAAGGCGCTGAATCATGCCGATGTTGTACTTACCATGAGCGACGGCACGGTAGTTGACAGCGCGAAGGAAGCGCGCCTGCTGAACACCCTTGGCACCGCTACTATAACGATTACCTATACCGAAAAGTATTTTGACGGTACAAGCGATAAGCAAAGCATTGATATAACCGTTTCCGTAACAGCAGACCCCGTTAAGCCGGATGGTAAGCCCAATGCCGAGGGCTTCGCGGTTACGCCCATACCCGATGCGGGCAAGGAAATGGAATATAAGGACGGCACAGGGAACAATGTGGAGCCGGAAAATGTGCAGGGCAAGCTTGCCGATGCCGCACCGGGCGCGCTTGAAGGGGAAGTGAAGAAGAACCCCGCGTTCAACAATGTCGGCAACGGCGATGTTGTGTATGAAAACATCAGCTTTAAGGATGAAAATGGCAAGCCTGTAACGTTTGCAAACGGCAAGATGCAGGTGACCGTGCCCTATCCCGCCGATTCCGATAAGGGCGACGAATTTGTGATGCTGATACCCGACGGCGAGGGCAAGATGAAAGCCATAGTGCCGCAAAAGACCGCGGGCGGCTTGCAGTTTGAAATAGAAAACAGCGATGTGACATTTGCCATAGGCTGGTACACTCCCGCACCTTCACCCGTACTGCCCACCGAGCCTGAAAGGGATCCTGAGGATAACTTCTGGAACGAGGTTTACTGGACGCTCCTTCGCAGCGGACAGGGCAGCGTTATAACCGCCAATGCCGGCTATTACGACAGGGTGCCGCAGGGCGTACTCCGCGCGGTGGACATAAGCGGCAATACGCTTATAATCAACTCCGCATTCGGTATGCAGGTTGTTGTGAACCCCGGTGCGCTTGAAAAGCTGGGCATGTACCGCTTCTATTATCCCATCAGCTATCTGAAGGAAATGCTCAAGGGCAGCAGCGTTATAAGCGGCAGCGGCACAACGGGCATTACCGTGGGAGTGCTTATGCCTACAACGGGCGACGCAACCGTGGTTGAGCATCCCTATACCATGACCCCTGCCAGCGCGGGCATTATCCCGGGCCTTGAGAGCGCGGCCAATGCCCGCCCCGTGATAGACAATGCGGACGGCGTAAGCGTGCTGGATGGCGCACAGCGCAACGAAGGCGCGGTCATAGGCGGCGGAATGCTTATCGGCCTTGGCCTGCTGGCGCTGCTCGGTGCGGCATATGTGACCATGCGCAAGCGCGGCAACTGATATTAACTGAACATACCCGAACCTTGGGGCCAAGCGTAACAAACTTGGCCCCGAATAATATTCGGATCAGGAGGGGGAAACACATATGAAAAAGAAACTGCTTTGCATTATACTTGCCGCGCTTATGCTCACAAGCGTGTGCGCCTTTGCGGAGGGCGAAACCGAAACGATAGAACCTGAACAGACGATAGAGCCCGAACAGACCATTGAACCCGAGCAGACCGCCGAACCCGAACCGGATGCGGAGGATGCCCCGCTTATAGACGTGGACGCAACGCCTGCGCCGAGCGGGAACGAAACTATTGAAATCCCCGCGGAGCTGGACGGCGTGTTCCAATTCGGTGATTTTTACGGCGAACAGCTTGGCATAGACTTTGATAGGATGATGCCCGCAAGGGCGCCCGCGTACATAAGCAAGGATGATAACGGCGAGCTGACAACGGAAAAGCGCAATATATTTATCGTGCGTCTGCGTAATGCCATACTCGACCTTACCCCCGGCATAGATCTGAGCGATCTTAACATAAACTATGTTAAGGATGGCGATAACATAAAAGGGCTTAATGCGGCAGTATCCGCCGTGCTGAACAGCGTGCCGGAATCCTTCGTGTGCGAAAATAAGGGTATGAAATATTCTATTGTAAACGGCAAGTTCGATACGTTTAGCCTTGGTCTAAAGCCAAACGCAGCCCAAATGCGCAAGGATTACGATAACGAAAGGCAGGCTGTGAAGGAAGCGCTTTTCCCCATCGGCACAGGCGGCATGAGCAAAACCGAAATTGCATTGGCGATACATGATTATATTGCCCTGCATACGCGCTATGACTATGCTGCCGTGGAAAGCGGCTCAAAGGATAACCCGAATATGTATAATGCCTACGGCGTGCTGGTGAACGGCCTTGCCGTATGCCAAGGCTACGCGCTTGCATACATGGATTTGCTGTCCGCAAACGGTGTGAAAAGCTACTTTGTATCCTCAAAGAATATCAATCACGCTTGGCTAATAATCGAAACCGAAAAGGGATGGTATCATTCCGATGTTACATGGGATGATCCGAGGTTGGAAGCGGGCGATTATACGAATGACGGCGACTACATGGGGTATTGCCAGCATGATTATTTCATGAACACCGTAGCTGATATAAATGCAAGCCATTTCAAAAATGCATCAAATGATGCTAACCCGAGCGTTTTGTTTGATACAACGCCCGCTGCAGCAGCGACAGCGCATGAAAACTCCGCCTTCTGGAGCGGTATACGGTGCGGCATGGCATATATTGACGGCAAATGGTACTATAACGACAGCCCGTTTTATATTAAGCAGGAGGAATCGCCGAAGATGCCGTTTATGAAGGGCAAAATCTGCTCAACGCCCTACGGTACGGAGCGCCAACCAGACAAGGTTATTGCCGAAAACGCAACGCCCTTTGCCGTGGTTGACGGCAGCCTTGTTTACGGTAGGTTCAGCGCACAGTTTGTTACAGACGCCATAATGTGCTACGATACCGCCACCGGCGCGGTAAGGAAGCTTGCCGATGTTGCGGGCGATACCATGGTGACGGAAATCGCCGCGGGCAGACTAAATCTTAATAATGGGCTTTATGACCGCGGCACGGTGGTGTATACGGACGCTAACTCCAATCTGTATACCATTAAGCCGAATCAATCACTTGACTTGGGCGATGTGAACACGGACGGCAGGCTTACCATTGCGGACGTTACGCTCATCTGCCGCCACATAATGGGTCAAGCGCAGCTCAGCGGCGCGGCATTGGCAGCGGCGGATATAAATTCGGATGGCAGCGTGGGCGTGGCGGATGCGGTGCTCCTTTGCCAAATGATTTCGGAAGGAAATGAATGATGAAGCTTAAAAGAACCATTGCGGCGCTTGTCGCGCTTGCCGTAATAGCCGCGTGCGCAGCGTCGCTTGCCCTGACCGGTGATGTTGATGGGGATGGCGCAATAGGCGTGAAGGACGCCGTGCTTTTGTGCCGGGCCATTGCGGATGGCGGCGCGGGCGCGAATGACATGCTCAGCATGGATGTTGATGCTGATGGGCGGCTCACCGTGGCAGATCTTGCCTATATCTGCCGCGCCATAATGGACAACAGCGTGGTTTTCCCGCGCGATGCGCAGAACGCCGCATACAGCAAGGATGTTAAATAGAAACTAAGCATATAAAAAGCCCGCCTTGAAACAGGCGGGCTTTTAGTTGTTTGCTCAGTATCCCATTTCGGAAAGCATCATGTCCGCAACGGTGGCTATTGCGCTGTTCGCGCTCAACGTGGCCACGGCGTAATGCAGCGTGCCTATGTCGGCTGTGTGCTTTGCGTATGCGCGGTCCTCGCCGTATTTGTTCAGCATCAGCTCGTTTATGGCAATCGCGTCCACTTGGCCCTTGTCCAGCGCGTCAAAAAGGTCTGTATACGATGCGTAGCCGGTTATGTTTGCCGTGTCGTAGCCGGAATCCTTATAGTCGCTGTAATAGCTGAAAAGCAGGTTCCTCGTCGCGCCGGACGGCACATATAAGTTTGAACTGCTTGCAGACTGTATGCAGCCCACCTTCAGCTTGCTCATGTCCGCGTTCTCGTTGCCGGGCTTAACCAGTATGTAGCACGGGTCGTCATAATAAGCGCGGGAGTAGGCGTATGCGGCGTTCGCGCCGCGCGGCATAAGGCATATTGCTGCGTCTATGCTGCCGTCCCTCAGTTTTGCGCCAACGCTCATGCTTGTCACCTCAACTGCTTCAAGCGCGGGAATATCCCCCGTGTAATCATCGGAGTTGGACATTATGCGTTCCGCCAGCGCCTGAGCTATTTCCCATTCAAGCCCCGTTCCGTCCTCCGCAAGGCGGGGCACATCGTTGCGCAGGCCAACGCGCAGCACGCCATTGTTCCAAACGTTGGCAATCTCCGCGCTGTTCATCAGCACCGGCTCTGGCCTGAGCAGCAGCGCCAGCAGTATGACTGCGGCCGCAGCACCGGCTATTATCAGCGCACGGCGCAGCTTTTTACCCTGTTCGCCCTTCAGCATTATCGCCGGGCGGGTATGTTTTTTTCTTATGCGGCGGTTTCTGCCGCTAAAAAACGAACGTATCTTCATATATAAATTATACAGCCTGCGCCCCACGTTGACAAGGCGGCTGTGTGTGGGATATAATTCATTATTGGGCCAAAACTGTAAACATTTAAGGAGATATACGATACATATGAAGAACCTTACTTCCGATCAGCTCAGGTCGCTGTACCTGAAATTCTTTGAAGAACGGGGCCATAAGGTCATTCCTTCCGCCTCTCTCATTCCCGAAAACGATCCCTCCGTGCTGTTCACTACGGCCGGTATGCATCCCCTTGTGCCCTATCTTATGGGGCAGGAGCATCCCGCGGGTAAGCGCCTTACGGACGTGCAGAAGTGCCTGCGCACCGGCGATATTGACGAGGTGGGCGACGCGAGCCACTGCACCTTCTTCGAAATGCTGGGCAACTGGAGCCTTGGCGACTACTTTAAGCATGAATCAATAGCGTGGAGCTATGAGCTGCTCACCAGCGAAGAATGGCTGGGCATAGATAAGGACAGGCTGTATTTCACCTGCTTCGAGGGCGACGAAAATGCCCCGCGCGATACCGAATCGCACGATCGTTGGGTGGAAATGGGCGTTGATCCCAGCCATATATTCTATCTTGGCGCAAAGCATAACTGGTGGATACCCGGCAACTCCGGCCCCTGCGGCCCGGATACGGAGATTTTCTTCGATACCGGCAAGCCCAAGTGCTGCCCCGAGTGCAACCCTTCCTGCGACTGCGGCAAGTACCTTGAAATATGGAACAACGTTTTCATGCAGTATTATAAGGACGCCGAAGGCAACGTGACCCTGCTTGCCAAGCGCAACGTGGATACCGGCATGGGCCTCGACAGGACAATTGCAACCCTTCAGGGCGCGGAAAGCGTATACGATACCGATGGCTTCGCCCCCATAATTGCCCGCATTGCGGAGCTGAGCGGCAAGAATTATAATGACGACGAAGCCACAAAGAAGGCCTTCCGCATAATTGCGGATCATATAAGGAGCGCAACCTTTATACTCGGCGACCCAAGGGGCGTTACCCCGTCCAACGTGGACCAGGGCTATATTCTGCGCCGCCTTATCCGCCGCGCGATACGCTTCGACATGCAGATAGGCATACCGGAAAACAGCCTTTCCAAGGTTGCCGAGGCCGTTATAGAAAGATATTGCCATGTGTATCCCGAACTCAAGGAAAATCAGGAAAAGATAACCACAGAGCTTGCAAAGGAAGAAGCCCGCTTCCAGCATACCCTAAAGAAGGGCATGAAGGAGTTCGAGCGCATGAAGGGCAGCTTTGCGGACGGCAAAATAGACGGCGTTACCGCGTTCCATCTTTATGATACGTTTGGCTTCCCGATAGAGTTTACAGAGGAAATGGCCCGCGAAAACGGCCTTACCGTAGACCGTGCGGGCTTTGAGGCCGCGTTCAGCGAGCATCAGGACAAGAGTAAGCAGGGCGCGGAGCAGCGCTTCAAGGGCGGCCTTGCCGAAGCAAACGAGGTTACCGCGCGGCTGCATACCGCAACGCATCTGCTTCAGGCGGCGCTGCGCAAGGTGCTTGGTGACGGCGTTGCGCAGAAGGGCAGCAACATAACAACCGAAAGGCTCAGGTTCGATTTCAGCTTTGAGCGCAAGATGACTCCCGAAGAGGTCAAGGAAGTTGAAAAGCTGGTCAACGAAGCCATTCAGGCGGACGTACCCATAACCTGCGAGGAAATGACTGTTGACGAAGCCCGTACGCAGGGCGCAATAGGCCTTTTCGGCGATAAGTACGGCGAAAAGGTAAAGGTGTATACCATGGGCAAATATTCAAAGGAGATCTGTGGCGGCCCGCATGCCGGCCATACCGGCGAGCTGGGCACGTTCAAGATAAAGAAGGAGGAGGCCTCCAGTGCCGGCGTGCGCAGGATAAAGGCCGTGCTGCAATAAGGCGATGAAGGATAATTCCGCGCAATGGTTTGAATACGATTGGCCGCTTGACGGGGCGATGGCGCGCTTCGGCGCGGACATGGCGCTGATAGATGCCGACAGGGCGGCGCGCCCGCTGCTGATGTATGTAAGCTGCCAAAGCCGCAGCGAAAAGCGGGAAACGCTCAGCTCGATAGAGCGCAGCATAGCATCGGGCGTTAAGGATAAGCTGATAAAAAAGCTTGGCGCACTGTATGCGGGGTATATAGAAATAGACGCGCAGATACAGTATTATTTCTATATTCACGATGCCGAGGAATTCGAGCGGGGCGAAACCATTGCAGAAAAAACGCCGCTTATGGACTGCACCGCGGGGCTTGCGGACGAACCGGATTGGCTCACGTATAAAACCCTGCTTTATCCGGACGCCGCAAAGCTGCAAACGGAGCTTAACCGCGACCATATTGTGCTTATGAAAAAACACGGCGACTGCATAAGCGCAGTCCGCCGCGTCACCTTCACGGTGTATTTCCCGACCGAAAGCATAATGCTCAATTTTGCGGAGGCTGCACGCAAGGCGGGTTTTGCCTATGCCGGGCCTAACTATTCGCCGGAGCGTGAATTGGCCTACGGGGCGGATATTGTGCGCCTGAGCTCGCTTAAAAAGGCGGATGTGGATGCGCTCACGACCCGCGTGATAAACCTTGCCGCGCAGTACGGCGGGGAGCTTGGCGAATGGAGCGCGCCCATAGTTGACCGCGGCGGCCCGCTGAACGCGATATAAGGGAGAGTTAATGATAAGGCTTACGGATGTTGACGAATCGAACTGGCTTGAGGTTGCGCGGCTCAGCGTGGGCGAAGCGCAGCGGCGCTTCCTTGCGCCGCCCATCGGCATAATCGCGCGGGGCTATGTTTACCGCGATTGCAATGCGCGCGTGATAGGCATTTGCAATGATGCTGAGATGGTCGGCGTTGCCCTTGTGCGGGACTTTACCGATGAACCCGTAGGTTATGACCTTCAGCAGTTCATGATAGACGAGCGGTTCCAGAACAGGGGCTACGGCACCGCCGCGCTGGAGCTGATACTTGCTCAGCTGAAGGCAGAAGCACGATTTGACCACGTTGAGGTATGCGTGAAGAAGGATGATGCCGCCGCGCTGCATGTTTATGAAAAAACAGGTTTTGCCGACAGCGGCTACGTGGACGAATCCCTGCCCGATTGCGTGAATCTTATATGCTATTTAAGGTGAAATGATGGTTTTCCGCCGTACACCACGAATGATGTACGGCGGTTTTGTGTTGCTTATAGGCCTGCGACTATTTCCGCTATCTGCACGGCGTTGGTTGCGGCGCCCTTGCGCAGCTGATCACCGCAGCACCAAAGGTTAAGCCCGCGCTCGTCCGTCAGGTCGTCGCGTATGCGGCCAACGTAGACCAGATCCTGATCGGACGTATTGAGCGGCATGGGGTAAACGCGGTTCGCAATGTCGTCCGTAAGGCGGCAGCCTGCCGCGGCGGCTATCAGCTCCCGCGCACGCGCTATGCTTATTTTCTCCTTGGTGCGTATCAATAAAGACACGCTGTGGCTGCGGAATACAGGCACGCGCACGCATGTGCAGCTTACCTTCAGTTTGGGGCTGTGCAGTATCTTACGCCCCTCGTTTTGCAGCTTCATCTCCTCGCTCGTGTAGCCCATGAAGGCTTCGGAGCCTATCTGCGGTATCACGTTGTATGCTATCTGGTACGGGAAAACGCTTGGCTTAACGGCCTCGCCCACGGCTATTGCCGCCGTTTCCTCGCTCAGTTCGCTTATGCCCTGTGCGCCCGCGCCGCTAACCGCCTGATAGGACGATGCTATTATGCTCTCTATCGGGCTTTCTTTGTTCAGCGCGTTCAGCGCCACAAGCGATATTATCGTTGTGCAGTTGGGGTTGGCTATTATGCCGCGGTGCTTACGCACGTCCTCGGGATTTATCTCGCTCACTACCAGCGGCACGTCCTCATACAAACGAAATGCGCTTGAATTGTCCACAAACACCGCGCCAGTCTTAACTATTGCTGGGGCGAAGCGCATGGCAATGTCGTTCTCCGCCGCGCCAAGCACTATGTCAAGCCCTTCAAACGCATCCTCGCTCGCCTGAATAACCGTGTGCTCCTTGCCCATAAAGCTTATGCGCTTGCCCGCGCTGCCTGCGCCAGCAAGCAGCCTGAGTTCGCTTACGGGGAACTTACGCTCCTCCAGCACCTTCATCATCTCGCGCCCAACCGCGCCCGTTGCGCCCAGTATGCCTATTCTGTATTGCTTCATGTTATGCTCCTTATCTTATCGTGGCAAAGCTGCTGTACAGCACCCTTATTGCCTGCTCAAAATCCTTTTCCTCAACGCCTACTATGATGTTCAGCTCTTCCGGCCCCTGCGTTATCATGCGAATGTTTACGCCGTTTTCGCCCAGTGCCGCGAATATTTTGCCCGATATGCCGGGGCGGAAGGCCATCCTGCGGCCGACTGCCGCAACAACGGCCAAATCTGATTCCGTCTTTATATGGTCCGGCTTTATGCTCCGCTCAAGCTCGCCAAGCAGCGAATACAGGCAGTCCGCCACGCTCGCGCTGGACACTACCAGCGACAGGCTGTCTATGCCCGAAGGAACGTATTCAACGTTCACGTTGGCCTTTTCAAATATTTCAAGTATCCGCCTCAGCACGCCCGGCGTTGAGGACATGCCCGTTTTTGAAAGGGTTATCACCGTGTATCCCTTCCTGCCGGCTATGCCCGTTATAAAGCTTCGGCTCTGCTCCTTGCTGTCGTCAATGTCGCGCATTATCATTGTGCCGGGGTGGTCAGGCTCGTTAGTATTGCGTATGTTGAGGGGAATGTTCTTCTCCCGCACGGGGAAAACAGCCCGCTCGTGCAGCACCTGTGCGCCGATATAGCTAAGCTCCCTCAGCTCGCTGTATGTAAGCCTGTCTATATGCTCCGGATTTTCAACTATGCGCGGATCCGCCATAAGTATGCCCGAAACATCAGTCCAGTTTTCGTATACGTCCGCGTCAAGCGCCGCCGCCGCAAGCGCGCCCGTAACGTCGCTGCCGCCGCGCGTAAGCGTGAGTATGCGTCCGCCGGGGGCAATGCCGTAAAAGCCCGGGATTACCGCCCGCCTGTTGGCGGCAATGCGCCTGAGCGCGGAGTAGCTTGCTTCTTCATCTATGCTGCCGTCCAGCGCGAATGTGAGCCACAGCTTTGCGTCAATAAAGTCATAGCCCAGCGCGTCCGCCAGCAGCCTTGCGGAAAAGTATTCGCCGCGGCTTACAAGTTCATCCTCACCTATGCCGTGCTGCATGCGCTTCCACAGCGCGTCAAATTCGGCCTCAAGCGGGGTATTAAGCCCAAGCTCGTCCCGAATGTCCAAATACCGCTGCTTCACCTGCTCAAATACTTCTTTGCAGGATACACCGTATTTGATGTGAGCATAGCAAAGGTATAAAAGGTCGGTTATCTTGTGGTCATCCTTGCTCCGCTTGCCCGCGGCGGAGACCACGATTATCTTCCTTGCTTCGTCGGCCCGTATTATGGCGCATACCTTGCGTATCTGCGCGGCGTCCGCCATTGATGAACCGCCGAATTTGGCAACCTTAAGCATTGTTTATATATCTCCCCAAAAATTGAAAACAAATCATTCGGCAATGGCAGCCATAAAGCCGTTGAAGCCTTCCACGCGGCACATTACGTGCGCCTGCTCAACCGAAAGCGGGGTGGTGATTACAGGCGCGCAGCCCTGCCTACGGATATAATACCGCTGGTACGCGCGGGAATTATCCACCTGCGCACGGGTGAACGAATCCGTATAGAAGGCCGAGCAGCCTTCGGCTATTGCGCGGCAGTCCGCAAGCACGTTGCTCCCCGTTGGGTATGCGCCCGCGCCCGCGCCAAGGAAGCTCTGCCTGCCCATGTGCGCGGCGCAAAGGCTCATCATATTGCCGCATTCATATACGCGCGCTTCGCCCGCATCCGCGCCGAAGAGCATGGGCTCCACCGCGGCGCTTATTGTGCCGAAGTGCCTTTCAGCATGGCCTATCAGGCGGCAGGCAAAGCCGTTTTCTTCAAAGAAGCGCATATCCTCCGCCGTAATATTGGCTATGCCGAAGCACGGCACGTCGCTTTCGCTTATCGATACGCCGTAGGCTATGTTTGCGCTGAGCACCAGCTTGCGCCGCGTATCCAGCCCGCATACATCGGCGGTTGGATCGGCCTCCGCGTAGCCAAGGCGCTGCGCATCGCTCAGCGCAGCGGCGTAATCCATACTGCGGCGGCTCATCGCGTCCAGTATATAATTCGATGTGCCGTTCATTATGCCGCTTACGGATATTATCGCGTCCACGCTTGCCGCGCGGGCAAGGGAGCTGAGCCACGGTATGCCGCCGCCCGCCGCCGCAGTACAGCGCAAGGACACGCCGTTTTCGCGCGCAAGTGCGGTAAGCTCATCATAATATGCGCACATAAGCTGCTTATTGGCGGTAACAACGTGCTTTTTCGCCCTGAGCGCAGCGCATATGTATTCATGCGCGGGTTCAAGCCCGCCCATGGCTTCAACTATTATGTCCGCGTCTGCTTTGTTAAGTATCTTATAAAAATCGCTTGTGACCATGCAGTTAAGCCCCTCAAGCGGCCTGCGCACAAGCACGGCGCAAATGTTCAGCGAAAGCGGCCGCTCCGTAAGCAGCTCATAAAATCCGCGGCCGACAGTTCCGAATCCCAGCAAAGCAATGTTCATATATCCAAACTCCTTCCGTGCGGTACATTTACTGTTGAATGTGCGCATATCAGATACATATGTTTTTATAATGGAGACAAATATACCACTGTTTGCCGGAAAACGCAATAGGCAGAATAAGTTTTTTCTGTGCTGCTGCATCGCATTACCTGATGCCGCAAATAATATATTATAAAAATGCAACCACTTCCGCCCGAAAACCGTTTATAATAGCGTATATGCCTTTTTACAAGGCACGAAAGGAGACATATATTTATGAAAAAGACCATTGCGGCCGTATTGGCCATTATATTCGCGCTTGGCATGGTTGGCTGCGCCGCGAACGGAAACGGGCAGGGCACGGCCGAAACCGCGGAAAATCCGCTGGATGTGCTGAACAAGGTATGGGACAGCTATACCGATGATGAAAAATTCCCCGCCGCAGGCGGCGATATGAGCGAAGCGAACATGAAGGACGATGCACCGGGCAACGTTGCGCTGGATGATGCGGATACGGTTGCATACCTCACTTCCTTCCCGGCGGACATGGTGGACAAGCTTGACGCCGCCGCCAGCCTTATGCACATGATGAACGCCAACACCTTCACCTGCGGAGCGTTCCGCCTGAAGGACGCCGCCGATGCGGACGCCGTGTGCGCCGCAATACGCGATGGGCTTAATTCCAAGCAATGGATGTGCGGCTTTCCGGACAAGATGGTGATTGCCAAGGTTAGCGGCTGCATAGTATCCGTATACGGCGCAGAGGATTTGGTGAACACCTTCCGCGATAAGCTGACCGCCGCCTATGAAAACGCGGAGATAGTTTACGACGAGGCGATAGCGTTCTAAGCGCAAACGAAGGGAGGGAGCAGTTCATGCTGTTTTCAAGCGCGGCATTTCTATATAGCTTTCTGCCGCTGACAATAGCGGTGTATTTCCTTATGCCGCGGCGGCTTAAAAACGCGGCGCTGCTCCTGATGAGCCTTATATTCTATGCCTGGGGGGAGCCGCGTTACGCAATACTGATGCTGCTTTCCGTTACGCAGGGCTATATATTCGCGCGGCTTATGGGCAAAAGCCGCGGAACGAAAAAAGCAAAGGGATATCTTATAATAAGCCTCGTGCTGAGCCTTGGCATGCTTGGCGTGTTCAAATACGCCAACTTTTTTGCGGAAAGCTTCGCCGCGGTATTCGGCCTCAAAATAGCCGCGCTTAACATTGCCCTGCCCATAGGCATAAGCTTTTATACGTTCCAGCTTATAAGCTACGTTATAGACGTTTACCGTGCGGACGTTGAGCCGCAGCGGGATTACGTTGCGTTTGCGGCGTACATATCCATGTTCCCCCAGCTTATAGCGGGGCCGATAGTGAGATACAGCGATATTGAAGCGGAGCTTACCGCGCGCGCATACGGCGCGGACAAGGCCGCATACGGCGCAAGGCGGTTCATACTGGGCCTTGGTAAAAAGGTGCTTATTGCAAACGTGCTTGCGGAGCTTGTGAACGCATTCAAGGCAAGCGGCGAAAAATCCACGCTGTTTTACTGGGTATATGCCGCGGCGTACATGCTGCATGTGTATTTTGATTTTTCCGGATACAGCGACATGGCGATTGGCCTTGGCGCAATATTCGGCTTCACATTTCCCGAAAACTTCAATTATCCCTATATTGCCGCAAGCATAACCGAATTCTGGCGCAGATGGCATATGTCGCTGAGTTCGTGGTTCAGGGACTATGTATATATCCCCATTGGCGGCAGCCGCGTGAAAAGGCCGCGCGCGCTTTTGAACATTGCAATAGTATGGCTGCTTACGGGCCTTTGGCACGGGGCGGACTGGAACTTTGTCATGTGGGGGATAATGTTCGCGGCGCTGCTGATCGCGGAAAAAACGCTGCTTTTAGGCTTTATCAAAAAGCACAGAGCAATAGGGCATATATACACGCTGTTTTTCGTTATGCTGTGCTTCATCATGTTTGACGCTTCGGGCGTTAAGGAAGGCTTTGAGACGATTGCCGCGCTGTTCGGCGCAAACGCGGCGGATAATATGGAGGCTTTATATTACCTTAGAAGCTACACCGTGCCGCTTACCGTTGCCGCGTTTGGCGCAACGCCGTGGCCTAAGCGCATAAAGGCGAAGCTTGAAGCCACGCGCATCGGCGGGGCGATAATGACGATAGCGGAGCCGGTTGCACTTGCGGCGCTGCTTTGCGTATGCACGGCGTATTTGATAGACGGGTCGTTCAACCCGTTCCTGTATTTCAGATTTTAGCGGAAAGGAGAACTTATGCGGACGACAAGGCTTAAAAGCATACTTACCGTTGCACTTGCGGCGGCAATAATATTCGGCTTTGCAATATGGGGAACGCTTAAAAAGGACGACGCGCAATCCCTCAGCGAAAGGCGTGCGCTGGCAACAATGCCAAAGCTTAGCATAGACAGCGTGCTTTCCGGCAAGTTTATGAGCGAATACGAACAGTATAAGCTTGACCAGTTCCCGCTTAGGGACGCCTTCCGCACGCTTAAGGCCGTGAATACATATTATGTTTTTTCCCAGCGCGACAATAACGGCATTTATATAGTTGACGGCATTGCAAGCAAAATGGACTATCCGCTGAACGGCGCAAGCGTTGAGCGCGCGGCAAAGCGGTTCGGCTACGTTTACGATACATATCTTAAGCCAAACGGCATAAAGGCGTATTTAAGCCTTGTTCCGGACAAGAACTATTTTATGGCCGATGCGAACGGCTACCTGAGCATAGATTACGACAAGCTGAAGAATATGCTTACATCAAATATGATGTACGCCGAATATATAGACATTGCCGGCACGCTCGGCATAGACGATTACTACAAGACGGATCTTCACTGGCGGCAGGAAAGGATACAGGATACCGCTGAAGCGCTTGCCGAGGGCATGGGCGCGGAAGCTTCGGCGGAATACACCGCGGCGGATGCGGATACGGACTTTTACGGCATATATTATGCCCAAAGCGCGCTGCCGCTGAAGCCGGATAAAATGTATTACATGCAGGGCGGGAGCATTGCGGATTATAGGGTATATGATTACGAGAGCGGAAAATACGTTGACGTATACGACATGGAAGCGCTAAGCGGGCGCGATCCGTACGAAATGTTCCTGCATGGGTCAAAGTCCATACTGACAATAGAAAATCCGAACAGCAGCAGCGGACGGTCGCTGATAATGTTCAGGGATTCGTTCGGCTCAAGCATTGCGTCGCTTATTGCGGAAGGGTTCGACAGGGTAACGCTTGTGGACATCCGCTACGTTGCGCCGGAGCTGCTGGGGCGGATGGTGGATTTCAGCCAATATACGGACGCGCTGTTTTTATACAGCACGGGAGTTATAAACAACAGCGAAACAATAAAGTGAAGCTTACATGGGGCCGCGTGCTACAATGCGGCCTTTATGCTATAATAAAGTAAAATAAGTCGTAACAGCGGAGGATAAACCTTTATGGATATACACGCGCTGGTGGAAGCGCAGCATAAATATTACCAGTCCGGAGCGACAAGGCCGGTGGAGTTTAGGATAGAGGCGCTCAGGAAGCTTCAGCGGGCAATACGCGCGAACGAGAAGCTGCTTGCCGATGCGTTGAAGCAGGATTTGAATAAGTCCGAAACGGAAAGCTACATGTGCGAAACGGGCATGGTACTGGAAGAACTTAGTTACCATATAAAGCACGTTGCCAAATGGGCCAAGGAAAGGCGGGTCAAAACGCCGCTTGCGCAGTTTTCGGCAAAAAGCTACATCTCGCCCGAGCCTTATGGCGTGGCGCTCATTGTTTCGCCATGGAATTATCCCGTGCAGCTTTGCCTGAATCCGCTTATAGGCGCAATATCCGCGGGCAACTGCGCCGTGGTAAAGCCGTCCGCCTATGCCGCGGCTACAAGCACCGCCATAGCCAAGCTGATAGGCGACACATTCCCACCGGAATACATTGCCGCCGTTGAGGGCGGCAGGGCGGAAAATCAGGCGCTGTTTGAAGAAAAGTTCGATTACATATTCTTTACCGGCAGCGTGGAGGTGGGCAAAACCGTTATGCAGGCGGCGGCGAAGCATCTTACGCCGGTTACGCTGGAGCTGGGCGGCAAAAGCCCCGCAATAGTGGATGAAACGGCGGACATAAAGCTGGCTGCGCGCAGGATAGCCTTCGGCAAGGTGCTCAATGCCGGACAGACGTGCGTTGAGCCGGACTATCTTTTGATACACCGCAGCGTTAATAAGGCGTTCGTAAGCGAATATCAGGATGCACTGGAGCAGTTTTTTCCAAACGGCGATATGCGGGACATGGTAAACATAATAAGCGAAAAGCATTACAACCGCGTAAAGGGGCTTATTCAGGGCGAAAGCATAGCCTTGGGCGGCACGTTTGACGATGAGCGCCGCTTCATAGCGCCCACGCTGCTAAGCGACGTTTCGCCAAATGCGCCCGTTATGCAGCAGGAGATATTCGGCCCCGTGCTGCCCATGCTGTGCTTTGATACGCTGAGTGAAGTTATATCCTTTGTCAACAGCCGTCCCAAGCCGCTTGCGTTTTATCTTTTCACGGCGGACAAGGCCGCCGAGCGCAGGCTGCTGGATAGCTGCTCCTTCGGCGGTGGCTGCGTGAACGATACTATAATTCACCTTGCCTCCTCCGCGCTGCCGTTCGGCGGCGTAGGGGAGAGCGGCATGGGCAGCTACCACGGCAAAAAAAGCTTCGATACGTTTACGCACGAGCGCAGCATAGTCAATAAATCAACCAAGGTTGACCTCCCCATGCGCTACTTCCCGTACAGCAAAAGGAAGCTTAGAATAATAAAGATGTTTATGAAGTGAGAACAAAGCCCGGGCGATTGCCCGGGCTTTTCCGTGCTTTGAAGGGTTACTTTTCCTCCGCCGCCGTTTCATCAAGATTATCCAAAGCGTATTGCAGACATTGTATTATAACGGCATTGAGCGAAAGGTTGTTTTTATATGCAAGCTGTTCCAAGCGCTCGCTCATGTCAACGGGTATGCGGAAGGTTTTTGTTATTGTTTCGCTGCCCGGTTTAAGCTTAAACACGGTTTATTCCTCCTTTGCGGCGCAATGTGCAGTACCTATATTTTGCACGATTGACGAAAGAAAATTTGCACCATGTTTGCAATAAAATATACTTGCAAAAAGTTTGCAAAAGAACTATAATCAAATTACGACAGAATACGCAAAAATTGGGATTGGGGGCAACGGTTATATGGGACATTGCAGATCATGCAAGTATTATGAGTTCAGCGGAGAAAACAGCAAGGGACTTTGTTCATGGTACAATGCATATTATTACGCAGATGATAGCTGCAAACATTATGAGGAAGGCTCGAGTTCAAGTTCGGGCGGTTGCTTTTTGACAACAGCCTGCTGCAAGTATAAAGGGTTGCCTGATGACTGTGCGGAGCTTGAAACGCTGCGCCGATTCCGCGACAATTATCTTAAAGGAACGGAATACGGTTCGGAGCTTATACGAACCTATTATGAAAGCGCGCCTGCTCTTGTTGAACGCATTGAAGCTTCAAAGGAACGGGATGCTATTTATGACCATATTTACGAAGCGGTTACAAAAATAATACTCCGCATTGAACATGGTGAGAATGAACGCGCCGTAATAGATTATTTATCGCTTGCGTTCTGGGTTGCAAGAGCGGTGTGCTGAAAGGGTGATTTTATGGATAATGCAACATTTCTCGCTTACATGGACGGGAAAGAATTACTGAAGGAGGGTAAAGTAGATGAAGGACGTGCGCTTTTGAAACAAAGTGCTGATGCAGGGATGAAAGTTGCCATGTATGAATATGCTGAGTCTTTTTCTGATGAAAATCCTCAACGAGAAATTGAACTTCTAAAGGCGGCAAGTGAAAAAGGATGTGGTAAAGCTGCATATAAATTGGGTTCATATTACAGTTTCGGCCATAGTGTGAATAAGAATAAATACATTGCAGGGGAATACTACTTGAAAGCCTTTGAGTGCGGCGTGGAGAGAGCTAAAGAGCCGTTAGATGATGACCGTCATTCTCGTATTGATAGCACTGATTTAGCGTTAATAACTCTTGCATATATAGATGCAGACATTTGTCTGAATGATGACTTGGACATTTTACCTATAGCAGAAGAAGCTTATAGGCGTGGTTCTCTTCAGGAAGATGACTTTGAAAAAACGAAGTATATAAGGGAACACCGTTCTAAAACAAGAATAATTGACAAGCAAGCCCGTACATGCCCTAAATGCGGCGCATATTATGCAAAAGTTGAGAAACGTAAGCCGTCAATGAGCAAGAGAGCAGCCGTAGGCGGCGCTATCGGATTGATTGGCGGACTTCCGGGAATATTGCTCGGCGCAGGGATAGGGGCGTTAACGGGTAAAGAAAAGGAATACTGTATATGCCCGGGATGTGGGCATGTGTGGGAATATAAGCTTCCGCAGTAAGCTCAATGCACTAAAAAGGCCGTCTTGCGACGGCCTTTTTGCTATGCTCAGAGTTAGAACTTCAACCCATTGATTATGTTTGCGTCGGCGACCACCTTGGCTTTGATGAGGGGCTTCTGGGAGGCCATTATTACTGTAACTCCGGGGCCGTGGCCGGCAAGCATGCAGTCCGAATGGATTATTACACCTATGGCTACCGCGCCCGTGAGGAAGCCGCGGCCATACATATTGTCGCAATCCTGAAGCATTACTATGTCGCCGAAGCGGAGCTTGTCAAGCCCCAGCTCCTTCACCTTGGCGGGGTCGTGCGTCATAATGTCGTAATCGCCGCGGAAGGGCAGATTGGAGCCTATGCCGGAGCCCATAAGATAGGGCGGTATCACAGCCGCTACGGGTACGGTAAGCGTGCCGTCGCCGTTTTCCTCTATGCCAAGCTTTTCAAACAGCTCGGGGTCAATGTTCATGGCGCTTATTTCGGGATAGTCGATAAGCTTTAGCCCCTGGCCGTGCGCGCGGATGAGCACCTTGTCCTCGGGACACAGGAGGTCGAGCGTTTCATCCTCAAAGTAGACCATAACGTCCTCCGCGCCGCCGTGCTTGCCGGTGACGAAGCCGCGCTTGCCCTTGCCGTCCCCGCTCATTACAACAGCCTCGTTGCCTATGCAGGAAAGTATGTTCAGATATTCGCTGAAATCCTTGTTGTCATGATAAAGCGATACGCCGGGTTCAATATGGTCGCCCGCAAGGCCGAAGGCACAGTCGCCCAGCTTTACATTATAATTGATGCCGCCTATGCCTGGGGTAAGGAAGGGCTTGCCGTCCTGCGCAACGCGCCAGCCGCGGCAGACATTGGGTCGTATTTTGCCCACGACGGAGCCTTTTACTACCTTTTCTTTGTTGGTTTTAAGCATTGGGAGTCTCCTTTCGCATTTGCCGTATTGACATATTTATATAGGATATGATACCTTAAACTGGCAAAAAAGCAAGAGTAAAAAGCAGCGAACGGGGCATAGAAACACCCGGATGCGTGTTTGCGAAAAAAGTTTGGTTTTTTTATAAAAAAAGCTTGATATTTCCATGAATATCGTGTAGAATATGAGCGTTGTGCGAATGGACGCAGTTTTTTCGCGCGGCGATAACGTGAAAGACTCAGCGGGAGGTTGCCGGTATGCCATCCGGGTAATTTCCGCCGAGGGCCCACGATACGGGCAACGGGCAAGCGCCCGGCCGAGGTATTTTAGAAACGAAACACTCGGCTGCGTGTACGGCCCCGATACTAAAAGGAGGAAGAAATAATATGGCAA
>ERZ791569.342-NODE-342-length-33365-cov-2.969769_pt1 | contig 33365 bp, 20 predicted proteins | sample MGYA00509973_ERZ791569 | MGnify/ENA primary metagenome ERZ791569 (study PRJEB30046, sample SAMN00791902) | human gut metagenome | study: EMG produced TPA metagenomics assembly of the A metagenome-wide association study of gut microbiota in type 2...
GTCGGACCTTCATGGGAACATTTTACTCCTTTGGACAGCATTTCTCCATTGCTGCGAATGTCTGTCATGCAAAGTGAGGACGGAGCTTTTTTCTACCACAAGGGCTTTTTGCCTGATGCAATGCGTGAAGCTTTGATTTATGACCTGCAAGTCGAACGTTTCGCCAGAGGAGGCAGCACAATTACCATGCAGCTGGTAAAAAACGTATTTCTCAACCGGAACAAGAACTTTGCCCGCAAATTGGAAGAAGCACTCATCGTATGGCTGATAGAGACAGAAAGGCTGACTTCTAAAGAACGTATGTATGAAGTTTATCTGAACATAGCCGAATGGGGACCGCTGGTTTATGGTATTCAGGAAGCCTCTGCCTATTATTTCGGCAAACGCCCTTCGCAACTCACGACCGAAGAAAGTATTTTTCTAGCTTCTATTATCCCGAAGCCTAAACACTTCCGCAGTTCCTTTGCGGAAAACGGACGGTTGAAAGAGAATATGGAAGGCTATTATAAGTTGATTGCCAAGCGGCTTGCACAGAAAGGAGTAATAAGTGAAATCGAGGCGGATAGTATCCGCCCCGATATCCAAGTTACGGGCGCTGCCCGGAATAGTCTAGCCGGTGAAAACCCGGAGTCTAGTTCTCCTTCCGCTGAGGAGCAATGAGATTGATATAAATAATAAAGGAATAGGTTATCTTCTTGAACTGCTGTTTCTTTCAGAGGAACGGGAAGAACTTTGAGTGCTATTGCTTCTCGCACTTCCGGAAGAAGAGCGTCTTTCTGTTTGTCCACTAGAGACATTGCTCCGGGTAGATCTAGTGCGCCCAGAATCACTGCGACTGGAGCTACTACGACTGGAACTACCGCGTCTGGAACTGGAAGAGCTGTTATTTCTCTCAGAACTGTTATTTCTATTATAGGAACTACTATCGTTTCGTCTACTTGAACTTCCTCTCGAACTACTACTTGTTTTTCCACTTTCACGATTGGAGGAACTGAAGCCAGTTGAACTTCCGCTTGTTGGTCTGCGATTAGAGCTTGAAGAACCGGGACCTGTTTCCGGACGACGACCGGAATTACGATCACTTCCTACTCTATTCGTATTCCTATTCCTATTTTTATCAGGAGCAACATTGCTACCAGGTCTTGTTGTCGTTCCCGGACGGTAAGAATTACCCGGACGTGTCGGTGCATTATGCGGACGTACCGAAGAATTCGGACGAATCCGAACCGAGCCAAAATCCGAACGGCGGTAAGAGTGATACACTCTTTGATCCCTTACCCGATGAGGCGTAGAATAATGGTGAAAATTATTGTATCTACCCCGATAATAGCTGGCATGATGAATATGCGGACGATAGTGCGCTCCACAATAGGTATGATAATGATAAGGCACACCGAAATAGAACAAGCCGCGATTCGGATAATTGATATAAACCCGTAAACTCCATCTTCCTCCGGTCACATAAATCGGCCGATAAAAATAATCGGCTCCCATGAACCGGCGATATTGCCCATCACTCAATACCCAACGAAGATCGTCATTACGAATGTCCAACGCTTCATAATAGTCATCCATCGCCCATTCATAACCACGTGCCACGTAATCCATGATATTACGGACCGAATAAATAAAGTCGTAATTAATCTCATACGCATCATTATATTGCTGAGTGGTCAGATTCAGTTCATACGCCATCTTATCTGTAAGAAAACGCGTTTCCTTACGTATCTTGCTAGTACTCATTCCTGCCATCACAGTCATACCTGCACCCAAACCGATAGCAAAAAGTAAAAATAATATCCGCTTCATAATTCAACCTCCTATCATTTATTATTTCAATAAACACCCACACTTAATCATTTATCACTATCGACGTCTGCCGTAGCTTTGCACAAACTTATTCATCTCATCCTTGTTAGACGAAAATGTCAGCGTAGCAATGACTGTAAAGAAAGCCCCTTTATCAACGATACGCGGATACATCATCTTCATAATCTCCATCCGGTCATCATCAAAAGTATAAAGTCGAGTCAATTCAAGACATTGTCCGGAAGTAAAATCCGAACCGGCCAACGCCGTCTTAATCATCTCCATGCGGTCATCCTTAAAAGGTTCTTTCTTCACCTCACTGAGAAACTTCTTAAAAAGTCTCTCACTCATCACTCTGTCATATTGACCATTATCCGGACAATATCCCTCTTGTCCGGGGCGGCCAGGCCTACCGGGACGAATCTCTCCACGTCCATCCACGTAAATCTCTTTCACGCTATTCCCATCAAAATAAATACGTTCATTATATAACCGCCTCCCTTTCCATACTCTCTCTCCCGGACGGGCAGAGCGTGTAGCATACACTTCAACGGTGTAATATCCTGATTTCAAGTTAGCGACAAAACATGTTGTAGTCGGCAGACACATCTGGTTTCCTCCAAAATATACAAGAATCGGGGTATCTCCGCCATCAATACGGATTCCACTTACAGTCTGAGCCTTTAAAGAGAGAGCAGCGAGTAGGATACAGAAACTTATTACAATCTTACGCATACTTATCCAGTTTTTATTATTAATATCTCTAATCTGATAGTACAAAAATAGGGTGAGAAAACTCCCCACCCCAATGATTCCCTCTATTCGTGCATAGGGATTTCCCTATTCTATTTAGGATTCCACCAAAGCAATGCCATCCTCATGCAAGGCAATCAGACGTTTCTTATACAAATCGCCTACTCCTTTCTTAAAGGTTTTCTTACTCACACCGAACGTATCATAAATATCTTCCGCAGGACTCTTGTCGTTCAGATGAATCCGTCCTCCCTGCTCTTTAATATAATCAAGCAATGTCTTCGCAAAATCATCGACCTTTTCAAAGCCCGGTTTCTGAAGAATCAAATCCACCTTTCCATCCTCACGCACCTGTTTCACAAAAGCCTTCATCTCCATTCCGGTCTCTATCGAACTGAATATTTCATTCTCATACAGTAAGCCGCTATATTTATTATCTATAATTGCCTTAAAGCCCAAGTCTGTTTTCTGCCAGATAAGAATATTTACCTCTTCCCCCGCAGTGTACTCCGGTTTATCCTTCGACAGATAACGTTCCACCTTTGCCGAGGCCACAATACGGTAACTTTCTTCATCAAGATGCGCATGAACCACATACTTCCGTCCAACCTGCATCTTCATCTTCTGTTCTCTGAACGGTACGAACAAATCCTTCATCAGTCCCCAATTCAGAAAAGCCCCATACTGATTCACCCAAGACACTTCCAGACAAGCAAACTGTCCTACTTGCACAAACGGAGTCAGCGTAGTAGCAATCAGCCTTTCATCCATATCCAGATAGAGAAACACATTCAAGATATCCCCTATCTTACAATCTTCGGGCACATAGCGGGTAGGCAATAAAATCTCACCTTCTTCCCCTCCATCAAGATATACACCGAAGTCTACCTCCTTCACAACTTCAAGCTGATTGAACTTTCCTAATTCGATATTCATATTTTTCCTATTTATACACTATCATATTTATATCCATTGCAAAGATAATCTATTTTGAACAGAACTACCCTTTCAGGCACTATAACTTTTCGTTATCGGGTAAAACTATTTGCAATGAACAATCAGGCTCGCAATATGTTAACTTTGTAACGGCAAAAAGAAATGAAAAAGTTATTCACCTTTAAAAATATTAAGCTTTATGGAATTTTTGACTAACGAGAAACTTACAATTGTGGGAGCTGCCGGAATGATCGGCTCTAATATGGCGCAAACAGCCATGATGATGAAACTGACTCCGAATATCTGTCTGTACGATCCATTCGCCCCGGCTTTGGAGGGAGTGGCGGAAGAACTGTATCACTGCGGCTTTGAAGGCGTCAACCTCACTTATACCTCCGACATCAAGGAAGCGTTGACCGGAGCTTCTTATATCGTATCTTCCGGTGGAGCAGCCCGCAAGGCTGGCATGACTCGTGAAGATTTGCTGAAAGGTAATGCAGAAATTGCCGCTCAGTTCGGCAAAGACGTTCGTCAATATTGCCCGAATGTAAAGCACATCGTAGTCATTTTCAATCCTGCGGATATCACCGGGCTGATTACCTTATTATATTCAGGTCTGAAACCTTCACAAGTTTCCACCCTCGCCGCATTGGACAGCACCCGCCTACAAAACGAATTGGTGAAATACTTCCATATCCCCGCTTCCGACATTCAGAATTGCCGCACTTACGGCGGTCATGGCGAGCAAATGGCAGTATTTGCCTCTACAACAAAAATAAAGGGAGAACCGCTGACTGACTTTATCGGTACCACCCGCCTGCCATTGAACGAATGGGAAGAACTGAAAGTACGCGTCATACAAGGTGGAAAACATATCATCGACCTGCGCGGACGTTCTTCTTTCCAGAGTCCGGCCTATCTTTCCATCGAAATGATTGCCGCCGCTATGGGAGGACAACCTTTCCGCTGGCCTGCCGGAACCTATGTCTCAAACGGGAAGTTCGATCATATCATGATGGCAATGGAAACTTCGATCACCAAAGATGGCATTACTTATAAGGAAGTAGCGGGAACGCCTGCCGAACAGGAAGAATTGGAAAAGAGCTACGAACATCTGTGCAAGCTCCGCGACGAAGTCATTGAAATGGGAATCATCCCAGCCATCAAAGACTGGCATACATTAAATCCAAACATCCATTAAACGGATAATATTAGTATAACGCCGGAACTGAACGATATTTTCTATATCGGAGTTCCGGCTTATTTTGTTTATGAGTGCGACGCAGGCAGGGAAGAACATTCCGGGCAAACGCCCTTCAACACATAATTTATACTATGCAGTGCAAATCCCTTCGGCAGATCAATGACCGGAATATGCGTGCCTTCCAGGCAGAATGTCCTGTGACATTTCTCGCAATAGAAATGTGAATGTAAATCCTGAACCACACAATTGCAGGAATTATCACAAACAGCATATTTCAACGACCCGCTTCCATCATCTATACTATGTATCAGGTGATGCGATAAAAAGAGAGCGATTGTCCGGGATATAGTCGACTTGTCAACCGTATCCAATAACGTTTCCAAATCGAGCAATGATACCGCACGCCCGACTTCCATCATATTCTTCAGTATGAGAAGCCTTATCGCCGTCGGTTTGATATCTCTCCGCGCCAACTTATCCAAATAAATATTCTCTTCCATATTCTCTCCTATTTTATCATTTTCTGTATTCTTACAGCATTCATAATAGCAAGCAACGCCACACCGACATCCGCAAAAACGGCTTCCCAAAGAGTAGCGATTCCACCCGCTCCCAATATCAGCACTAACAGTTTCACTCCGAATGCAAGCATAATATTCTGCCAGATAATCCGGTGTGTCAGTTTTCCTACCTTTATAGCTTCCGCCACCTTAGACGGCTGGTCCGTCTGAATCACCACATCGGCGGTTTCTATTGCCGCATCACTGCCCAAGCCACCCATAGCGATACCGACATGGCTCAACGCCAATACGGGCGCATCATTCATGCCATCGCCTACAAACGCTATCTGATTAGCCTCATCCTGCCGCAGTTCTTCCAGATGTCGCACTTTCCCTTCCGGCAGCAAGTCTCCATACGCTTTCGATATACCTAGCTTTTCAGCAAAGTTAGTAACAATACTTTGTTTATCACCGGACAATATCTGAATGTTTTTAACCTTCAACGCTTTTAGGTTATCAATCGCTGTTTTCGCATCGTCTTTCAGCGTATCAGCTAATAACAAATAACCGGCATAGTTAGTTCCGATAGCACAGACCACAACCGTATCGGTTATCTTCAACAATTCTGCCGGATATGCAATATTAAATTTGGACAACAGCCGACTGTTTCCGACCAACACAGTGTTTCCGTCAACCGTCGCCTCCAGACCAAAACCGGCAAACTCTCTCGTATCGGAGGTTGACACCAGTTCTACATTCTGTTGTTTCGCATATTCCACAATGGCTTTAGCTATCGGATGTGTGCTATTTCGTTCTACCGAAGCTATCAATCGGATCAGCTCTTCTTTCGCAATACCGGACACCGGTTTACATTCCTGCACCTCAAACGTTCCTTTTGTCAGAGTCCCCGTTTTATCGAATACAACTGTATTGATTTTCGTAATAGCATCCAGATAGTTCCCGCCTTTAAACAGGATGCCAAGCCGGGATGCGGCTCCGATACCTCCAAAATATCCCAACGGGATACTCACCACCAAAGCGCATGGACACGAAATTACTAGAAAAACCAAAGCTCTGTACAACCAATCATTAAATGTAAATACAAAGTGCGTGCCAAACAATGAATAGACAAATGGCAGAAGAACGATTAATACTGCCATCCCTATTACAATCGGGGTGTAGACACGCGCAAACTTCCGAATAAACAACTCTGCCGGTGCTTTCCGTTCGGAAGCGTTCTGAACCAGTTCCAATATCCGGGCAAGCGCACTTTTATCAAAAGGTCTTGTCACCTTTATACGAATAACCTTATCCGTCACAATCATTCCGGCAAGTACTTCCTCTCCTTTCCGAATATTGCGCGGCACACTTTCACCCGTTAGCGCCGCTGTATTGAATGCAGCGACCTCACTCTCCATCGTTCCGTCCAGAGGTACCCGCCCACCTGCTTTTACTTCAATTATCTCACCGACTTTGACATTCTTCGGGCTCTCTACAATCAATTCATGATCTCTCAGCACCAAAGCTTTTTCCGGTCTCACATCCAAGAGAGCGCCAATATTACGTTTCGCTTTATCAACCGCTTTCTCCTGAAATAGCTCTCCGACTGTATAGAACAGCATTACAGCCACCCCTTCCGGATACTCGCCTATATAGAACGCACCGATTGTAGCCACAATCATTAAAGTAAACTCACTGAAATAATCGCGTTCCTTCATGCTTTCCCAAGCCTCTTTCATCACAGGAATCCCTACCGGGAGATAAGCTATGACATACCAGGCCAAAGCAACATATTCCTTCAGGAAAAATGCCACATCCAAAGCATTCATTACGATACCGGCTATCAGCAATATAAATGAAAGTCCGACTTTCCAATATTCATGGAATATCGTTTTCCTTTTATCTTCATATTTTTCGGTCGCACATTCATGTGTATGTGCACAACAACTACAATGTCCCATACTCATTCATCTTGTATTTTGGGTACAAAGGTAGCGAATGATTCGTGCAACTAAGTTGCAAAGACGATTTCAAATAAGGTAAATACAGTTGTTGTATAATCATGAAACTGAAAAAAACATCCAAATAATCTCTTTTTTTAAACATTTAATCTCCCTTATTGGCTGTTCATTTCATATATAAGAAAGAAAGGGGAAATTATTTGTTTATTTTATCATATCTTTGTGCTTTAATCATCTATATATGAAACAATACATTTTTCTGTTTTTATTTTTGTTGTCAGGATGTGGTAAAGATGAAAGCGTTCTGGAAAATAAAACCAATTCATCTGTTCCTGATAATCTAAAAGAGTGGGTAACTGACGACGTTGTTTGTCTCACAAGTAATCAGAAGGTACATATTATTGATAGTAATGAAGGAGTATTATATTTTGATGCTAATACGCCTACTGAACTATTGCCAACTACAGGAGAGATTATCCTTGAAAATGAACTTTCAGATAAATTCCCTTCAGGCTTTTATGGAAAGGTAGCACAAATAAATAAAGAAAATGATCATTTTGTTGTAAGTACAGAATGGGTTCCACTTAGTGAAGCTTTTACATCACTTCCTGATCAAACTTTTGATATATCTAGTTATATTACAGAGTTTATCCAGTCAGACGGAGAGAAAGCCGTGGTACAAGAACATTATGTAATAAATCCTATAACAAAAGGAATAGAACCTGAGACTAAAGTCAATATTACACTTAATGGAGATGGTTGGTCTGTGGGAGGCTCTTTTGACATGAAAGCTAAAATACTTTTTTCAGGTGGAGATATTCATAATTTTCGAGTTGACTTAGATTATGAGATAGAAAGTGAATTGAACGTTTCGTTCACAAAAGAAGTTGAATTTAAGAAAACGGCAACAGCTAAACCTCTTAAGAAAATAGGAGAATTTATAATAAAAGCAATTCCTGCCAATGTTGTAGTTACTCCAGTCATTGTGGTATATGCTCAATTGGATGGCAACGGTAAGGTTTCACTAAGCGCATCATTAACAACTAATTCTCGAATGAAACCATACATACAATATAATCAAGGACAATTAGGTTATGGTTTGGAAAACCCCACATGGCCATTGTTAAATTTCAAATTGAATGGCATTGAAATGGAGGCGGAATTAAATGAAAATATAGCTCTTGCATTTCAGGCTCGTCTTTTTAATTATGAAAATATACGCATTGAGTTAGGAACTCGTCTAATATTTGCAGAAAAGGCTAAGTTTAAACTTAACAACTTTGATAAAGCTCTATTGCAGAATGGAAAAGCATACGCTTCATTAAATGAAAATGAATTATCTTGCACCTTTAAAGCTTGTGTATACGCCGAAGCTGTTTGCAATTTAATAACAAAGAAAAAAGAAGACTCTAATGATAAGGATCAGGAAATGGAAATTGAAGGTAGTTGGGAGGAATCAATAATCCCTGAAAAAGAACTTCTGAAACGAAAACTTTTACCTACTTTTGATGATTTAAATTTTGATGTACAACATAAGCAACGTAAAGCGACATTTTCCTATCAATGTTCAGGGTATCTTTTCACAGAATCTGTACAGATGGGATACGCCTTATATGATTTAGATGATGAGAATGATCAGCCAATCCGCATGGTATTGGAAGATAGTTATTACGTAAAAAGTGATATGGAAGTTGGAAAACGAATGTTTACATTTGAGATAGAGAATATAGAAGAGGAAAAAAATTATTATGTCCGCCCACTATTCAAAATCTATGATAAAACAATGGTATCAGACGACCGGGCTGAATATGAGATTTTAGTTGGGAAATGGCAAGTAATAACACAAATTGATACTTATATTAACAATAGTGATGGCAACCAAATTATTTACCGTTGTCAACATCCTGGAACATTCGAATTTACGTCGAATAAATCTGGTGTTCAAACTGGGATACATTACGGTGATGTAGATAATGGAACAGAGGACCCTGATACCGATTGGCATCCTGAAGCCAAAATATTATTCAATTGGATAAGAAACGATAAGCAATTGATGATAAATATTGTCAGAACAGAGGGAATTCCAATTAATAATGTTCCGCAAACTATTGGTGCGTTAATCGGAGATATTACATCTGAAAAATTAGTATTCAGTTATCCAATCAATACGATACCTGAAGAAACAGCTTTCAGAGTAATAACATGTAAACGCATAGAGGAATAATCGTTTTTTAATGAATAATTTTATATTGCACAAATATAGGCAAATTATGCTCAATATATTAAGTATTATCCTCGTTTTCTCCCTATCGTAAGAATCATTACCTACCTTTCCTATAACAGGATTATATTCTTAGGTAATGCAATATTTTTCCTCTATTAGAACGACAACTCTCCAGATTCGTTATAAGAAAAAAGGTGTACCTTGTTTTTTACAGGCACACCTTTTAATATGTGTTATCAATCAACTTTTACTTATCCTTTACCGGACGGACTTTCATTCCAAAACAACGGTCATAACCGTTCAGTTGAGTGTAGTCGAAACCCATTGTCGCCAAGCTTTCATCACACCATCCTAACTTTTGACCGGCGCCAAAAAGGTAACCTCCATGACGTTTAGTACTTGCAGAAATCTGCGTAGACAAATCACTTGTCCAATAATACAATCCCGAATAAGGCCACCAAGCATCATCCAGTTCCTTTATAGTAATACTTTTATCCGTATTAGTTTTTTCATTACTGCCGTAATATCCGGTTTTAGGGAACACGATAGTATTGTTGGTGATTGTTGATGTAACCATCCACGCATCTACCTCTACCTCATAAGATTCACCCGTTTCATGGTTATAGCGACTAACTTTTGTTTTACCCTGTACGCACATTGTATTCGGACCGTTAAACAAGTCGTTCATTTCTTCACTGGTCGGCATACGCCATCCGTTTCCCCAACGCATCACAGCTACATCATCCGTAGGATCAAGACGCGTCTTTCCGTCCTGTGACACTTTATTTTCCGTCCACTGATATTTGGTCAATTTAGTCGTACCGTCAAAATAACGGTAATTATTGTAATTATAGTAGTTCTTGCCGGCTTTGTTGGTATATGGATAATAAGATGCATCGTTCTTATAAGTTACATCCCCATACGTAAACGAGGTATTCTCATTGTCTCCGGGATGGTCAATCGTTTTCCCTGTGAAAATCTCACCCCATGCATAGTAACCTTCGATATTCTCTTCAGACCAGATAATCTTACCCATATCTTTGCCCGGATGAGGATCTTTAGAAGTACTGCTTTTTACGCACATTAACGGATCGTGACTGTCAGCCAGTGCTTTAAGTTCTACTTCCGTCCAAGTATGCCCTGCGGTATTCTGCGGCCAAATCCACACTTCGAAAGTATTAATCACCGGTTCTTCATCACCGCCCTGCTTATTGCCTTCATAAAGATTGTCAAGACCACCGATAATAATATCAAAATCACCGGAAACCGACAAGTTGCCGTATTTATATTCGTTGATTTTATTTCCCTCTGCATCAACCCCATAGCAACCATCAAGATAAGTTCCATCTGTAGAACGGATAGCAAAGTCATCGGCTTTGCATTCAAGATGTTCGATATCTTTAAATGTAAGACGTAATTTCTCACACTCACTGGCGCACTCTTGATAGACGTGTACTGCTACTTTTATGTAGGGCACTGTGCCGTTTGACTGAAATCCGGCAGCCACATCATATTTGGCACAAAGAGTTTCCTCTTCACCTACAACAAGAGATCCTCCACCACGTGTAGCACTTTGCTTCTGTCCAATGCTCAGATTCGTTCCATTGGTGAAAACTGAAGTAATTTTTGATACCGTAGGAATAGAAGTTCCACCATCGGGGATTTGCTCGCCGATTGAATCATCAGAACAGCTGCCTGTTAACAGAGCACCCGCAACTAACAAATAAAAACTAAGCTTTTTCATTATCATCCTATTACATTATATATAAAGACTTAAACCCTTATTTACATATTCGCCCGCCAGAGTGGATATATAAATCAAGCAAATATATATATTTTGCAAGAATAATCAAGTTTTCCGTTACATCATTTAATATTAATTATCCTATATACTGAAAAGTCCGATGAAATATGAAGAATATCTGCCACCCTACACCATCTACAACTTATTTCACTGAACAACAACAAATTAAGCAGGTGTAGGATACAGGTGACAGATGGTGTAGGATATACGTATCTGTCACCCAATACAACTATACGATTCGCCGCATACGACTACACGATTCGGCTAAAACGACTATACGTTTCACCCTAAACATACGGCATAGAATGGCGTTTCATCAGCGTGAAACAATATGTTCGCCAGCGTGAAACAAAGTGTTTACCGCCGTGAAACAGAATGTTTCACAACATGGAATAGAGTGTTTCAAACGCCTATGAAACAAAAGAATAAAGAGCAACAGGAACATTCGACCGGAGATTTCTACAAAGGACCTATATAACAACGAGTTTTCTTGCATGAACAGAAGAAATGTACTACCTTTATAGGATATTTCAAACAAAAAACAATTCATGAAAATTACTCAGTTAAGAGACAAAGAAGAGACTACTGCCCTCACCACAATGGACATAGAAACATGGATAGAAAAAACAAAAACTGAAATCAAGGCACGACCGGTTACCGTTTTCAGAGAAATGCTCAAGTATACCCTACCCGATGAACGCTGCTACGGAGCAGACAAGTTACCCAAGATTCTACCCGCCGCCGATTTCCGCCGGACAGAAGGGGGAAAACAAATGAAAAGTTATAACGGAATAGTAGAATTGACCGTCGGTCCGCTTTCCGGAAAATCGGAGATCGCATTCGTAAAAAAGCGGGCTTGGGAACAACCGCAGACATTCTGCACTTTTACAGGCTCAAGCGAGCGAACCGTAAAAATCTGGGTCCGGTTTACCCGTCCGGACGGTTCTCTCCCGCAAAAAAGAGAAGAGGCGGAAATGTTCCATGCGCACGCCTATCAGTTGGCTGTGAAATGTTATCAGCCGCAGATGCAGTTCAATATCTTACTCAAAGCACCTTCGCTGGAACAGTTTTCACGGTTGTCGTTCGATCCGGATCTGAAGTACCGCCCCGACTCCGTACCGTTCTATCTGTCGCAACCCGCCGGGATGCCCGAAGAGCTGTCCTATCGGGAAGCAGTACGCTCGGAAAAATCACCCTTGACACGTGCCGTTCCGGGATATGATACGGAACGGGCGGCATTCATGCTCTTCGAAGCCGCTCTGAAAAAGACACGCGAAGAAATTTATAAAGCGGAAAATGACGGAGCACGTCCCAAAGAAAATGATTTTCAAGCCATAGTGACACGACTTGCCGCCAACTGCTTCTATTCGGGCATTCCCGAAGAAGAGACGTTGAAACGCACGATCTACCATTTTTATCTGCAAAGGCAGGAAACACTGATCCGGCAGTTAATCAGGAATGTATATGAAGAGTGCGAAGGCTTCGGCAAGAAAAACAACTTCGGGAAGAAAAACAGCTTAGGCAAAGAGCAACTACTCGCCATGCAGACTGAAGAGTTTATGAAGAGACGTTACGAATTCCGTTACAATACTCAAATAGGGGAAGTCGAATATCGTGAACGAAACTCGTTCCGCTTTTATTTCAACCCGATCGACAAGCGGATATTGAACAGTATCGCGCTGGACGCGCAAGCGGAAGGTATTCCGTTGTGGGACCGGGATATCAACCGGTATATTTATTCGAATCGTGTGCCGGTATTCAATCCGCTGGAAGATTTTCTTTACCATCTCCCCGGCTGGGATGGAAAGGACCGCATCCGCAAACTGGCACAAACAGTGCCTTGCGGAAATCCGCATTGGGTGGAGCTGTTTCACCGGTGGTTTCTGAACATGGTCGTTCATTGGAGAGGTACAGATAAAATGCACGCGAACAACGTTTCTCCGCTATTGGTGGGCGCACAAGGCACGCGTAAGTCCACATTCTGCCGCAGCCTCATCCCTCCTGCCATACGTGTTTACTATACGGATAGCATTGACTTCTCGCAAAAGAAAGACGCCGAACTTTATCTGAACCGGTTTGCGCTCATCAACATTGACGAGTTCGATCAGATAAGCGCTACGCAACAGGGATTTCTGAAACATATTCTGCAAAAGCCTGTGGTAAATATGCGGAAACCTCATGCCAGTGCCGTGCTCGAAATGCGCCGGTATGCTTCATTTATCGCTACGAGTAATCAAAAAGACCTGTTGACCGATCCTTCCGGTAGCCGTCGTTTTATCTGTATCGAAGTGACGGGAGTGATTGACACGAATCGTCCGATAGATTATGAGCAGCTTTATGCGCAAGCCATGCACGAAATTTCTCATGGTGAGCGTTATTGGTTTAATAGTGAAGACGAGCAGATTATGACCGAGAACAACCGTGAGTTTGAACAAACACCGGCTATGATCCAACTGTTTTATCAATACTTTAGAGCTCCACAAGAGGGAGAGGAAGGAGAATTCTTTACTCCGGTAGAAATACTGAATTACTTGAAGAAGAAAAGCGGCATTTCATTGTCCGACAACAAAGTATATCACTTCGGAAGAATGCTTCAAAAGTGCGGAATTGCCTCGAAACATACTTATAAAGGTACTGTATATCAGGTAGTAAAGATATTATAGGATACAAAAGCAAGGCTGACAATAGAAGTTGATATCTTTTATTGTCAGCCTGTTTTCAGTGGCTATTGTCAGACACTATAGCATTGATATTCATCCGTTTAGATATTATATTGACAATTTGACAATAAAACAGGTACAAATCACTGTGAGATCTAAATTTGATATTTTTGTTTCATAGATGAATAGAGAGTATCTCCTATTTTATCTCCACTTTCGTCTGTAATCTGATGTCATCAGAAGCAGCACCGATCATTACTTGGAAAGTTCCCGGTTCTACCACCCTTTTCAAATTCCGATCGACAAGTGCAAAATCCTCTTCGGACAAAATAAACTTCACTTCCTGTTCTTCTCCACACTTCAAAAAGAGGCGTGCAAAGTGTTTCAATTGCTTCAACGGTTGCACTACTGAAGCATATTCATCTCTCAAATAAAGTTGAACAACTTCTTCACCATCGTACTTTCCGGTGTTCCGGATTTTGCATGAAACTTCGAAAGAGTGTGGTGTCAGAGCCGACAGATGTAAATCTGAATATTCAAAAGTGGTATAACTCAAGCCATATCCGAAAGAATAAAGCGGAGAAGCAGACATTTCTACATAGTCATGGCTTTGGGGAGCCTTCTTATTATAGTATACCGGAACCTGTCCGACGGAACGGGGCACAGAGAATGGTAATCGTCCTGCCGGATTAAATTCACCGAATAAAACATCAGCAATGGCATTCCCCCCTTCTTGTCCCGGGTAATAGGCCGTCAGCAGTACATCTGCATTTTCTGATGCCCAGTTTTTATCCAAAGGACGCCCTTCAATGTAAACTACTATTAATGGTTTTCCGGTAGCTTTCAAGGCTTTGAGTAATTCCTGCTGTTTTCCTAATAAAGAAAGCGTTGCACGGTCGAAGCCTTCACCACATTCCATATCGCTGATTGTCTTTTCATCAGCAATGGCCGCACCTGTTTCTTTATAACTGGTTTTGAAATCACGGGCACTGGAGCCTCCTACCACAGCAATAACGACTTCGGAACGCTGGGCGGCTGCAACGGCTTGTTCAATATCAGACGTCACGGTATCACGAATGGAACAGCCTTTCACATATTCCACCTGTGAGGAAGAAAGTTTTGCTCTGATTCCATCCAGTACGGTCTTCACATTTTCTTCTTCCTGCGGAGCGGTGTAATCTCCTAACATATTATAGCGGTTATCGGCATTAGGTCCGATCAGTGCAACTTTCATACTCCTGTCTAATGGAAGCAGCGAGTGTTTATTTTTCAATAAGGTGATCGAGGCTTGTGCCACTTGGCGTGCCAGAGTAACGTATTCTTTGCTACGAACTTCTTTCTTCGCTTTTCCGGGATCCACATAAGGATTTTCAAACAATCCCATCTCGAATTTTAATCGAAGTACACGACTCACGGCTGCATCAAGGATTTCTTTACTTATTTCCTTCCGGTTCACCGCATCCATAAGATTCATATAGGCATCGCCCCCCAGATCAATATCGACCCCGGCAGATAAGGCCATTACAGCCGCTTCTTTCATTGTAGAAGCAACAAAATGGCTTTGATGAATGCCTTCGATACTGTATAGATCGGAAACGACAAACCCTTTAAACTTCCATTCATCCCGTAGAAGTTCGGTCAGGAGATAATGATTGGCTGTACAAGGGATACCGTCCATCGAATTATACGAAGTCATTACGGATAATGCTCCGGCATTGATAGCTTGTCTAAATGGTGGCAGAAAGTTTTCATGCAGTTCACGCATACCTGCAAAAGAGGGATTCCCGTTCTGTCCGCTTTCCGAGATACCGTAAGCGAGGAAGTGCTTGAGGGTAGCCAGCGTGCTGTATGGACGTGACAAATCTCCACCACCTAATCCTGCCACCATCGCCTTTCCTATTTCACCCGTCAATACAGGGTCTTCACCAAAAGTTTCTTCCATGCGAGACCAACGGGGATCACGGGCCAAATCGAGCACAGGTCCATAGCTGATATGTCCGCCTTGAAGACGTATCTCTTTGCCGATTGCTTTACCTACCTCATTTATCAGTTGGGGTGACCAAGTTGCAGCCATCCCGATTCCGGTAGGAAAAACGGTTGTACCAATCGCCATGTGGCCGTGCGGTGCTTCTTCTGCCAGGAATAAGGGAATCCCCAAACGGGTATTCTCCATCACATATTTTTGCAAGGCATTTCCTGCCTTTGCAGCCAATGCGGGATTCAGCCCGGTTGCTAATGTTTTCTTTGTCCACGGATCGGCACGATAGGTTGCCCATAGCATTCCGGCATTTCTGTCTTTTATGAGTTGTTTGAATTTATCAGAAGGGAGCACATCGTTACCTTTGATTTCATACATCTCCCAACCCAAAGGACAAAGGAGTTGACCGACTTTCTCTTCTAATGTCATACGGGATAGTAAATCCGCAACTCTTGTTTCTACGGGCAAAGTCGGATTTTTATAGGCTACTGCCGGAAGCTGCTGTGCAAAGGAATAAGAAACTCCTGTCATCATAGCCGTAAGCAATAGTGATTTACTGATTCTATTTAGCATAACTATTTTTTATAAACTTAGCTACTTAAAAGAGAAGTCTGCCATCCCCTCGTAATACCTTGCAGCAAAACCGATTCGACAGCAGACTTCATCGTACTAAAGAACAACCTCTATCTTACCTCTTTTAGAACGGACATTTCTGGTTGTCTACGTAGGTGATAGTTCCACCGGGCACTGCATTGTGACCATGACCTGTCATATCAAGCACCGTACCATCATCCTGCGTTTCTCCATTAAAACGCCAGTAAGCAACAAGCCCTTCGCTAGTGGGATCCACATAACAAACGCCATCTTCAATCTGTGCCGATGTACGTGCCACATTCCATACGCGACATTCGCTTATGTAACCATCAAAGAAACGGGCATTACCTGCTGAACGGCCAATGGAGAATGCATCATTCCATGTATGACCATCATAAGCCATACTCAAATTAATAGTTCCACCATTCTTGGTCTCTACGAAATGGATTTGCTCACCGTCCAAATAAAGACGGAGATACTGACCGTCGTATACAGCAGCAAAGTGCAACCAATGTCCGGTAGGAAATTCCTTTTCTACCCACGATTCATAGTGATCTTTCTTATCGGGATGAGATGCTGTACCGATGGAACCTTTCACGAACTGCAACTTATTCACAGGATTACCGGCGCCGTCACCAAAACGGAAGAGGAAGTTTTCTTCGCATCCGCATAATGAACTAATGCCACTGGCATTATTTTCCTGCCCAACCGGGAAAGACTTAGGAAGCACTTTCATTTCCAATGTCATCTGCCCGAGTGCTTTCACCGGACTATTTTCCTGATCACCAAACGAAGGAATATTGAAATATCCCCGGCGTGCCAAATAGGCGGCTTTAATTTCAATCACTTTGGTAAGCATGACATAAGCAGTGCGGGAACTCTCCATAACTTTCAGATCACTGTTTGAAACGGAAGTTATAGTTACGGGAAGACAGTAAGATACACCTTCCTGTAATTTCTCGGAATCAGCAGTCACTTTGATTTGTGTAGACTGGTTTTGTCCGGCAGGAATTATCACTTCACCTGCTTCAAAGCTATAACTGCCTTCGGGTGGCATTTGACAGTTGCGCCCGGTAGAGGCATTGAAAGATTCCAGTAGTTGGGGAGCCACCTGTACGCCTACCGTCACATCGGTTTCCGTTTTATCAGTGGAGGTCACGGTCAATCCTAAAGTAGACTGCCCCTCTACCAGGAATTTTACGTTCGATGAAGTCAGCGTACCGGTCATGTAAACGGCATCACTGTAATCCGGTTCGGTCTTGCAGCCTGATACACAGAGCAACAAAGCCAATAAAGATAAAAGTGTATATTTCTTCATGGTTTTAATTATTATTTAGCATAAACATTAAATACGCCACACTGTAAAGTCGCACCATACCAACCTCCGGCATTGGGAACGGAAATCCGAATATACCGGGCAGTTAACGGGGCATAAAAGACACAAGCCTCCGCATCGCCTTCAACCTCTCCTTGCGACTTCCAGTCTGTACCGTTATCGCTTGTACTGACAGTCATACCTGCAGAAAATGCACCGGCTTCTGTTTCTTCCCAAGTTTCGTAATCGTATCCGGAAGTTGTCATCTTAATGCCATCAAAAGAGTACGGCTTTCCCATGTCAATGTCCAATTGAAGTTCCCCAGAACGATTAGTCATGTAACAATAGGTCTGATAATTCCCATCAAAAATCGACTCAATAGGATCATACCAAGATTGAACAGCTCCATTGGTTGTCGCCGTCCAGCCGGATTGGTCAGCCACCAATGTACCGGTACCGGTATATTTGGTCGCTTCATGGTTCATATTATCCTCCGTTACGGTAATGGTCAGGAAAGAAGGTGCTATCATATTGGTACTCAACTCCGTATTAGGGCCTTCCGCTGATGCCAGACGCAAAGGAATGATGTATCCCTTTTCACTCTTAAGCGTAGAAAGTACGCTAGCGTCATCCGTCAGTTTCACATGCACCATGTCAGCGACGACCATTTCCCCGGCAGGGATAGTCATCTCGGCATTTTCCAGTACAATGGCTTCGGCGGGCATAGCTTCAAACTCGGTGCCATGCTCTTCATTATAGGCAGCAATCAGAGAGTTGTCCACTTCCACCGCCACCTTAATGATACCTTCCGCTTTCTTCGAGCATTTTACCGACCATTTAAAGTCTACGTTGCTGACTGTGCCAATGGGAGTCTGCACAATCTTATATGCACTGGAATTGTCCAATGTATATACCCGGTTAAAAGGATCACCATAGACATCATAAGCCTCATCGTCACCACAAGCGGCAAGACCGATGCCACAGAGGGCGAACATACCTATATAAAATAGATTTTTTCTACTTTTCATTGTCATCTTTCATTAAAAGGTTAATTAATGGATAGCCGGATTCTGTATTTGAATACACTGACGGAACCGATAGTAAGGTTCAGGGTTGTATTCATGTACATTATAGTCACGATGGATAAAGAATGCGCCAAAGCCACCTTTACGTTTGCCATTCGCGGGCTTGTAGCGTGCCTGGTTGTACATAGACTGCATATCTCCCTGCCAGTTATCACCCATATTGCAACAGTACACCACTTTTTCATCAGGCCATCCGCCTGCTCCCGTACCACCGCTATAAGCTTGAAGGAAGCAATAGTTACTATACGGGATAAGGCTAGTCATGCTGGTACTGGTCTGGTCGATATTGAGCATTTTATCACAGATACCTTCCTGTGAAGCGATTTCTTTGCCATAGCGTTCTTCGATGAGCTGTAAACGTTCTTCCTTAGTGATGTCCGGATTCGGTCCCATGTACTTTGCCATGTGTTTGTAAAAATATTCAAAGTTAGAGTCACTCAAGAAGTCACCTTCCGGCTCATAGTCCGCATCAAAACCGTCGAGATCGTTCAGAAATACCTGATCGAGGAAATATTCGGCATACATTTCAAAAGAACGATTGAGTGCGGCAGTCCGTTCTTCGCCACTCGGCATTGCCTTCGCTTCATTGTAAGCCTGCTTGAAAGCATGGTCATCTGTTTCCGCATCGATACGGGTGATTGCCACACAAAGCATCTTGGTTCCTTTCACTTTCTGCACGAAGCGGATTTCTTCCCAAATCTCCGTATTTTCTGTTGCCGGAATGCCACCCCACATAGAGCAAATATCAAGGCTGTCAGGTAATCCCATAAAACGAACAGCGGCAGAGTTCTGCGCTCCATACTGCGCAAACCATCCGAAAGCAATTTCGTGCTCGCTCGCTTTGTAGTCGCGTAAGTTCTGGTAGTATTGGTCGTCGTAAGTCAGCGGTCGCTGAATGGTCAACGACTCAATGTCTGTATTACATGAGGCCATCATACCGCCCACAGTCAGTGCGGCCAATATGTATTTCATTGTTTTCATATTCTGATTACTTAGTTAGATTGTTCTACATTATATATCTGATTACCTTTTCACATCCCACCAAAGGCGTGTGCCGGCAATATCCGTACCTTTCAACAGGGAAACAGCAGCTTGTGTGTTCTCGCCATTGTCAGAATATTCCTTCGTAGGGAACTTCAAACGGCTGATAAGCTCTCCAGTGGCAACTTCTCCACCGGAAGCATTTGTGTTGATAGTCACAATGCCGGGATAACCAGTACGCCGCATCTCGCTCCACGCTTCTTGCCCGTCCGGGAAAAGAGCAATCCATTTCTGCACCATAATGCGCTCGAGTTTCTTCTCGTCAGAAGCCGATTCATCCCACTTCACAGTCAAAGTCGAAACCATACGACTTACATCGGTATTACGTCCGTTTGTCGGATCAATGAATGAAATTGACGGTACATTTACATCATTATCAAGATAACTCTCCACACCGGAAGCACCTTTGGAGGAAAAAGAGGTCTTCACACCTTCTTCGTAATATTCCTTCACAGTCTTATCTCCCAAGTTTAAACGCAGTTTAGCTTCAGCCAAAAGGAAATATGTTTCAGCGGCATCCATCCAGATAATAGAGCTAGCCTGTCCTACGTTCATGCTAGACGCTGCTTCAGACAAAGTGCCCTGACTACGGCTGGTTTGTCCGTTACGGACTCCATGATATGCTCCATCCTTCTTCGCAACCTTGAAGTAAGATGCCAAACGCGGATCCTGTAAGCCTTTCAAATAGCAATCCATAGTGGCACTCATTCGAAAATCATTGAAACTTTCAAATGCTTCCCACCACTCATTGATGAAAGAGAAGGATACTGACTGTTTCAAAACGGCATTGTCACTAACGGAAGTCATTAACCCGATAGTATGATCTATTGCTGCTTTAGCTTCATCCAGGGCCTTTGTCTGATCCACATAAGAAATACGCATTGCCAGACGGAGACGGAGAGTATTAGCAAACTTTATCCAATTCGCCACATTACCATTGTAAATATAGTCATAGTCTTCCAAGTAAGGCTCGGAAGTACGACTGTTGTAGCTGGTGAGCACCTCAATGGCATTTGACAATTCTTCAAAGAAACGATAATATACATCCTTTTGGCTATCGTAGGCTACTTGAATGCCAGTACCAAACTTTGAATAAGGGATGGGACCATACTTATCTGTAATACGACTCATACCGAACACCTTGACAATAGTAGCCATAGCGCGTGCGGGGGATGTTCCACTAGTACAATCCACGACTTTCCGCCATGGCTGCATCACCTCTGTATAAGCGGTGCTAAACGGAGAGTTGTACCACTGCGGATAGAGTTTGTAACAATCGTTGTCCTGCTCTCCGGCATAGTTCCATGTTTTAATAGGAGCACAGTAGCTGGCAAAAATATCACCGGTCAGCATTTGAGTCTCCTCAAACAAGCCACCTTTGTCTTTACCTACTACGAAAATACCTCTTTCCATCTGCGTGAAATAGGCTCCCGTCAGGAGATTATCGCGTTCCATCTGCTCGGGAGTTACTTCATTCGGATTGATATTCCAACTTTCATAATGGTCGGTACAAGCGGTAAACAACAAGCCTCCGGCAAGCAACACACCATTGAACACTTTCATGCATTTTAATATATGTTTCATCTTATCGATTCTTTAGAAATTGAGTTTAACAGAGAAACCTAAATTGCGTAAGCTCGGCAACATAAAGTAGTCCATTCCGCTGAAATGCGTGCCTGTACTTGCCGTCAGTTCAGGGTCAAAAGGAGCTTTGCAATAGAACATCAGCAGGTTACGTCCCGTAAAGGCTACATTCATGCCCTGTATCCAAGGAACCCACTTCTGAACAGGGATATCATAACCGAGAGACAACTCTGCAAGGCGAACGTTTGTCGCACTATAAACATACATAGAGCCGACACCACTTCCTACAGTGCTATAATACTTCTGTACAGCGGGTACTTTATAACCGTCAATCAGCACATAGCCCAAGTCGCGTGCCTCAGCAGTAGCTGTAGAAACACCGTAAGCATCCATCATCGCCTGTGTCTGTGAGACAACAATACCACCAATACGTGCATTAACCAGACAGCTCAATGTCAAACCCTTCCATGAGAATGAGTTGCGCCATCCCATCATATACTTAGCTTGCGAGTTACCGGCATAAATCCATCCGTCCTGGCGTTCGCCCGCCTTGTTGTCTATAGCTACTGTATTGTTGACATAGTCTACGTCAATATATCCATGGGAGTCGGTGCGAAGTGCAGTCACGTACAAGTCACCAATAGAGCCACCTTCAAAGAGACGCGAATTCACAATTTCCAATCCGCCCAAATCCATCATATCCTGTTTGACAACTTCTCCACTTGATAAAGTAGTCGGTTTCAACAGTTTTTTAATCTTATTGCGATTGATGGTATAAGTAAAGGTAGAGTTCCATTTTACCGGTCCGAGCGGCTGGTTTAATGTCAGGCTTGCCTCAATACCTTTGTTATCCACTTGTCCGCCATTGATATAAATAGAAGAATAACCGGAAGAAGCGGAAATCGATGGGTTGAATAATTGGTTGTAAGTAGATGTCTTATAGAGAGAAACGTTCAGCTCCAATCTATCATTCCAAAGATGAGACTGCAAACCGACTTCCCAAGCCTTGGTACGCTCCGGCTTGATATCCGTATTGGGATATGTGGTAGCCGTGACGGGAGAAGCCGATTCGTATGGGTAAGTCTGATAAGCAATGTAGCGTGTAGGGGCATTACCTACCTCACTGTATGAGCCGCGTACCTTCAAGAAGGTAAGCACATTGTTCTTGATGGGTAGTAACTCTGTCAAGATAGCAGAAACACCCACCGACGGATAAGCAACCGACTTCGTATCGGTCCATGCCAAAGCAGACGACCAGTCAACACGTCCTGTTACGTCCAAGTAGAGTTTGCTCTTCCAACCCAGCTGCGCTGTAGCAAAGATAGATTGCGTCTGATCGTGATAGCCATCCTGCTGGAATTTCACGGCAGACTGCATCAGGTTGAGCATTGTAAATCCATCTGCCACAGAATTCAAGCTACCTCCTACATCGTAATACTGGTAGTTGACATCCTGAATACTGGTACCTAGTGTAGCGGTCAGTGAAAAGTCGCCGAAATATTTGTCGATATTCAGCATCACATCGCCATAAAGTTGACGAGTGGATGCATCACCTTTATAATATCCTCCAAATTTCTGGCAGAAAATATTATCGGTAGATGCAGCGTATTTCTTTTCGTACAGAGCCGACGTATAATCCATTTTGGCACGCGCACCTAATGTAATGCCTTTCATAATTTCGAAACTCAAACCTCCACTCATGAGGAAACGGTTCTTGTGATTGATAAAATTGTCGCGATTGACAATCCAATAGGGGTTCTGCATGGCAATACCCTGATTACCCCAAGGCCAGTATTGTGTTTTGAAGTTACGGGCTTCGTTGTACATTTCAAACTGCTGAAGCATTTCCAAACTATAGCTCGGCGACATCAGATAGATAGGAACAATCGGATTGAAATACTGTCCCTGTGACACCATGTTCTGTTCACGCACATTCATATAGCTTGCGCTTAGGTCGAGACGCAGACGATCATTGAGCATGCTAGTCGTATTACGGATAGTGAAATTATAGCGATCCAACGTATTGTTCGGAACAATACCTGCCGCATTGGTAGCAGCCATAGAAAGGAATATCTGGTTCTTCTCATTACCATTACTGATGGTCAAAGAGTTGGTTTCGTTCCATCCAGTCTGATAGAAGTCCAACGGGTCGTAACTGCTGGCTTGTCCCAATTTCTGTCCCCAGCTTCTTATTTCTCCCGTAGTCGCACCATAAGTGTTTTGAAATTCCGGAGTTACAAACGGATTGAAGAATGAGGTATTATTGGCATAGTTGACACGAAGCTTATCTTTCGATCCTTTCTTTGTGGTAATCATGATAACACCATTGGCGGCATCACTACCATAGAGTGCGGAAGCGGCAGCACCACTCAACACAGACATAGTTTCAATATCTTCGGGGTTAATCATGGAAGCACCGTCACCGGATTGGCCCATACCGGTCATAAAGTCGTCCGGTTGTGTCGTTTCCAATGAAGGCATCGGAATACCATCGATTACATACAGGGCGTTATTATTTCCGGAAAGAGATTTCGCACCACGCATCACTACCTTAGCTCCACCACCGATACCGGATGAGCTGGAATTGATGACAACACCTGCTATCTTACCGGACAAACTATTTACGAAATTGGCATCCTTGACACCGACAATTTCACTGGCAGAAACTTCTTGGACATTATAAGACAGTGCTTTCGCCTCTTTACGAATACCAAGAGCGGTAACCACCACTTCGTTCAACACTTGCGAATCATCTTCCAAGGTGACATTCAATACCGGACCGGAGACGGGTAATTCCTTTTTCTGATAACCCACATATGAGAATAGCAATACCGGGCTGGCAGTCTGTGGGGTCAATGTATAGTTTCCGTCAAGATCGGTCACCGTTCCGTTAGTGGTTCCTTTCTCCATAATAGAGACCCCAATCAGCGGTTCGCCATTCTTGTCTTTTACCGTACCTGCAACGGGTTTTGTTTTTTGTTGAGTTACTTTCGTTTCTTTAGCCGTCAGTACAATCTTATTATCCAATATTTTATATTCGACATTTGTACCTGCAAAGACCTGTTCCAACACCTGAAAAATATTCTTCTCGGAAGCTGAAACCGATACCCGGCGATTAAGGTTAAGATTCTTGCTATTTATAAAAAAGCTGAATCCTGATTCACGTTCAATCTTGTGCAGCACTTCTTCTATAGTACAATCGTTAACCCGTAAAGTGATAGAAGTTTTTTGCGCATATCCATCTGATGCATACGCTAGTCCGGCTGAACAAATAAGGAGTATAAATAGTAATTTCATAGCCAATGATATTTCCTTTAAGGTCCGTCTAATAGACTTTAATCCTCCAAGAAATTGGACGATACAATAATTTTGCATAAATTTGTAACGAGTTTAATTAGAAAATTGGTAGTTATACTTGTCGGGAAACAAGTAGGTTCACAATTACTGAAGCTCATACGGGAGGATACGGCCAATATCATCCCGTATTTTTTTTTGGTTGCTAGGGATCTTTGTTTTTCATGGCAATAAGTTTTTGGGAATTAAGGTTTTTATCTTTTAGTACTAAATAAATATCTCTATCTTTATTTTCTCTTTACCGGCATCTGCGTTATTATTCAGATAACGCCAACGAACTTTCGAGGAGGCACTGATAAAGTTAAGTACCTGTTCCAGATTCCGGTTGGTAAATGTTCCGGAGAATGAGTCGTCACGAGGTACATTCTCCTGTATGACAAATTCGGCATTGTATCTATCTGCCAAGATATCCAGTGCATCCCGTAATGACGTTTGATGGAAAATGATTTTACCATCTTTCCATGAAAGTTCTCTCTCGCCGGAAGTCGTATAGAGTTCCGTCTTTCCATTATGAGAATAATAGACCAGCTTCTGTCCCGGAGCCATCACAATATACTGAGGTTGTTGACTGGCGTTGTTGAATTCGAAATTAACTTTCCCTTCAACTAAAGTAGTAACTACCTCATCTGCTTCTTTGTATGCCTTTACATTGAATTTTGTACCCAGAACTTTTATGGCAGACTGGTGAGCGGTAGAAACTATAAACTGTTTTTCCGGATTTTTCCGGACATCAAAATAGGCTTCTCCATCAAGTTCCACAGTACGTGTACGGGAAGAAAAATGGCTCGGGAAAGTCAATGTACTTTTTCCATTTACCCATACTGTAGTTCCGTCAGCAAGTGTAACCAATGTACGTTGTCCGGCTGGCACGTAAACTGTCTGCATTTCTATATCCTCTTTTTGGAGAATCTGTATCATTGCATAACTTAATCCGAAAGCTACGACAAACACTGCCGCAATCCGCAAGATTCGTTGTGTAACAGGATGCAATGAAATTGTTTTTTTTGTCTTCTTTGAGAATGCGCCTGTATCTTGCCAAATGAATGCATCATAACTCTTACGAAGAGAAATGAATTCTTTAAGATTGGCTGCATCTGCATCAATCCATGCAGCAACGTCTTCCTTTTCCTTTTGGGATGCCTTGCCTGCAATATATTTTAATAGTAATTCCTGATCCATACAATAAATAATTTATGAGTAATGAGAATAGGGGTATTATTCCCCTTTCATTAAGAATACCACTCACTAAAGAGATTCCCTAGTAAGAAATGTGATTTTTTTTGTTATTGCTTAAAAAAATAGCAAATAAGGAGGTCTTTTCCTTCTTTTCAGATGAAAAAGAAAAGGAATGGAGCATAATCTTTTAGATTATCACGCAGTATTTTAACTGCTCTGCCGATATGATATTCTACTCCTTTTACACTAATGCCCAGTTCTTCGGCTATTTCTTTATGGGATTTTCCATCCAGGCGATCGCGGATGAAAGCAGTACGAGTTTTTTCCGGCATGCTCTCCAGTAATGCGTGCACTTTTGCCCGTAATTCTTCTGATAATATTTCCTTCGGGTCACAGGCTTCCAATGTTGATATACGAATTTCCAATTCACGCTGTCCCTTATCAAGCAAAGTTTGAAAAACATTCTCCTGTGCTTGTATATGTTTCAGGTAATTGAGTGATTTACTGCGAATATAAGTAATTAAGATCGCTTCAACACTTGGGATTTCCCGTTCTTTACTTAGTTCCCATAAATGGATAATGGCTTCCGAAACAATATCTTCTGCTACTAAGTCATTATGGACATAGGACAAGGTAAATAGGAAGGCTTTCCTATAATAAGCAGTATATATCGAGTTGAAGTTGATTTGAGCCATTCGCCAGTATATCCATAAGTATTAAATGCTGCAAAGAAATATATTTTACTTATAACAAGAAAACTTTTTAGGAAAAATTTAAATTTGGCTAAAATACCTTTTTCTTGTAAAGAAGAAAAGAAATGCCCTGATATAATGCACGCCAACATCAATAAAAGAAGCCTGCTTACCAAAAGAATATTATCTTTTCAGTAAGCAGGCTTTCATTCATATTCAAAAATGCAAAGAGCAAAAACTCTCACAAATTTGTGTGTTCCATTAATTGATAGCTATCGGAGCATCTAGCGTCTTAATGGTAATTCCATTTGTAGTACCGTTTATACGCCCTGTGGCATCTTTGATAACTCCACCTTCCTGAGTTTCCGATCCGTCTAGTTTATAATAAAGTGCCAAGCCTTCCGAAGCAGGGTCAACACCCAGCATATTCTGCTTAAGTTGATTTTCCGTACGGGCTACACTCCAAACACGGACTTCACTCATTTTACCATGGAATGGACGTTCACCCCATTTGAAACCATAGATTCTACCAATATAAAAACCCATATCTGAATTCGGATCAAAACCGTCAATACCCCAATCTGAACCAGCCCATTTCTCACCATTTACATAAATGCCTGTTTTTCCTGTCGGTTGATCATAAGTCAACGCTACATGATACCAACGATTTGTTAACAACGGTTTCGTTACACGATAGTTCTGTCCGCCGGCCACTTCCAAATAATCTTTAGGAGTGATTCCTCCTCCTGCATCACCGATACGGAGAATCATCACACCTTCGGTTCCCATAATCGTATTATTATCGAGGAAATAATCCACATTAATCAATGCTTCGTAAGTGAATGACGAGAAGAAAGTACCGACAGGGAACTTCACAGAAATATAGTGATTATTGAAGTTACCAGCTTTGGTAATTTTCAATGGTTTGGAGAAAAAGAAATATGCAATGTTTGTTCCGGAAAGGGTAGACACTGAAGACGAATTCACCCGCATAGGCAAAACATACGAATTCCCGGCTTTCAAGGCTTCCAACCCGGAAAGTTCGACTTCTACATTATCCGCATACAATTTTCCACTCGAAATAGAAGATGTCGTACTGCTTAGCTTTACCTGCGAAACATCAAGCATCTCATAATTTGTGCCATACTTTGCATTGTATTCGTCTACTACACTTGGTTCGGCTACACTATATGATACGTCTACCTGAGAGGAAGTTGCTGACGAAAGTCTTGAAACCAGATCAAATGTCATTACATCCATCTCATCTTCCACCGAGAAATTATATTCCTTGCTTTCGAAATAAACCTTAGGCTCCAGCAGGTCATTCATGCTGTCGTTGCAAGCGCCCAACAATAATGCCATACTACCTACCATCAAATAATAGAATATATGTTTATTCATCATCTTTTTACTGTTTTAGAATTTTATAAATCCACTTATTCCTGCGGTTTATTTTCCGCTTCGTTTTGTTTCTCTTTCCATTCATTGAAAACCCGCTGATTGATTTGAATAGCCTGACGCATCCATTTATAATTTGGCGTATTGTCATAATCATTATCGAAGCGATAAGCTCCTACTCCACCTTTATAACCTTTCCGCGGCATAGCAGCAGCCTGCCTCAGCAATTGCCCTCCATTTGTGGCATACTTTTCAAAGTTTTCTGTACAGATTATTTTCTTAGGATCAACGCCATAACCATCTAAATTGGGGTTGGAACTACCATAACTTTGTATAATCCAATAATCGACATACTCATCCAATTCACTGGTAAGCCCATAAATATTTCCATCAATACAGATCATTTTATGTCCTTTACCTTCCGGATCGCTTTTCGGGCCAATATAATTGTTCATCTCTTTAACCAAATGAATCAAATGCTTGTTCTGACTCAATGTGCCATCCATATCAAACACACCACTACCGATTTCCCAGTCTACATCATAACCGTCCCATTCGTTTGCATACAAAGAATCGCACAGAGCTTTGGCAAACTTCGCCAGACATGCATAATGGTTTTCACTTTCAAACTGACCTTCAAATCCCCAATATTTCCAACGGGCTTGTTTCTTCGCCGTTTCCAATTGAGCCGCCGACCAGCCTTCTTCCTCCGCTTGTTTTTCCACTTCGAGGTATACCGAATTTGGTGTCGCACCCTTACCAAGATAAGAAAGCAGACTTACCTGCAACAGTTTCGTTCCTTTCACCTTTTGCACAAACTCTTTATCAGCTTTCTGCTCCGGAGTAATTTCATAACGTCCTGGAGCGCCACTCCACATAGAAACAAAATCCATACTATCGGGCATAGCAGAAAGATATCCTCTTCGATAAGCTCCAGCAGGCGCCCAATTGGAATACCATCCGAAAGCTACGGGACGATTGTAATTCCAGGCAGTCGCCTTATAGGCACGCAGATTGGCATAATATGCCTCACTCTCCGCATTGTTCATTGTGGCATACCCGCCTATATGGTCTATCTCAATATTCTCCACATCCATGCAAGAAGTTACCATCATGCCTGTCAATGGAATGATATATAACAATTTTCTTAATGATTTCATATTTTTCATCTGTATTAAAATGATACATGTAGGTTATCTCTTACAATCCCACCACAAACGGGTAGAAGACCTATCTTCGCCACCGGCACCGTTATTGAACAACTTCAAGGCTGCTTCATAGATAGCCTTTCCCTCGTTAGTCTGAGAAAAACTGGTGGGATAAATCATACGGCGAATACCGCCCTCAAGAGTTGCGCCTTGCACTGCTCCTTTCAAAGTCTTAATGACATTCAACTTCGGATAACCGGTTCTTCTCCATTCCGTCCACGCTTCCTGTCCGTTAGGAAACAAAGCAATCCACTTCTGAATCATAATCTTTTCCAACTTCTGCTCAGTTGTTCCTTCAAACTTGGCAGTAGTCTCACACGGAGCAGAAAGTGTTTGCCCATACTGATAATGAGAAAACACAAATGCCCGAGGTGACAAATTGGAATTCATATAATCATCTACAGGATCGGTCACGCCATTCTCCTGAAAAGACATATCAATGCCCTGTTTATACCATGAATCCGCACTGCCGAAACCTTCCCAGACTAAAGCTGCTTCCGCACGCAAAAAATAAACTTCCGACGCACGCAGCCAATATGTAGGAGTCCCACTTTGAATATTGGGCTTTGAGCAAGATTTGTAGATATCATTCTGCGCATTGGCATGCCCTGCCGGTACCGCTTGATATGTTTTTCCGTCGAAAGCCTCAACACCATAAGAGGTATTACCATCCATCGGCAAAAAATAAACACTCAAACGCGGGTCTTCATATCCCATCAGATAAGAAAAAATGGAAGAACCCATACGAGCTTCATTATAGTTGCCTGCCAGCCATTCAATGTTGTTGCGGAAAGTCATGCCTGCTCCTTGACTCATTTGGGCCGCATCATCCTTAGCCGTCATCACACCGATAGAATGATTTACTGCTTGAGTAGCATATTTTTTCGCCAGTTCCGCATTAGCGAAGCGGACACGCATAGCCAAACGAAGCATCAGCGAATTGCCGTATTTCACCCATTTAGTAGCATCTCCGGCATATACCGCATCATAAGCTCCCATCACATTCACCCCATTTTCAGCTTTTTCCGTCAATACGGCAATGGCAGCAGTCAAATCCTGAAACATAGCTTCATAAACATCCTTCTCCGAATCAAATGGAATGTTCATTGTAGCGTCCGCCGCATGAGAATAAGGCATCGGACCGAAACTTTCAAGTGTCTTGTGCCAAGCGGAAATCTTCAGAATTTGAGCCAAAGCAAAGACTTCGGGCGTACCATTTTTTTCGGACGCTATTTTCAATTTCTTCCAAGGATCAAGAGCATTGGTATAGGACTGTGTATAGGTCGCTTTTATCCAATTGTCCAACAAATAATAAGTAGTATTGTTACTACCTGCGTTCCAACCGTTACTGTTGTTCTCGCCAAAAAATCCACTCCAATTATCGGCCGATAGATGATAAGCTATTTGATATTCATTGATAACATCTGTATCATCAGCCTGTGTGCCTACGGGAATCACTGTCCGTTGCATAGCTGTAATCAGCCCTCCGACTTCAAAACCATCCATCGCACCTTCTCCGTCGCTCATCTCAAATTGGTTGGTATTGATTTCTTCAAAATTGCATGAGGCAAATAGCGCCATTGCGCATATCACCGCTAATAGTTTAAACTGATTCATTTTTCTCATAATAAAGAAGGTGTATTATAATTTAAATTTAATACCGAAACCAAAGCTACGAACACTCGGTTGCATAAAATAATCATTACCTTGTCCGTAAGTACTGGTAGAAGGAGTCAGTTCCGGGTCAAACGGGGCTTCGCAATACAACATCCAAGGATTGTTGGCTATAAACGAAACTGTAACATCTTTCAACACGTTACCAAACCACTTATTAGGCATAGTATAGCTAAAGGTAAGTTCTTGCAAACGAATATTGGTGGCACTGTATACATAGTAACCGGAAGTTTCATAATTTCCCGTACCTGTCATCTGATAATAAGACTTCGCGTCTACCAGACCTTGTCCCTTCAACAATACGCCTCCTGCTTCACGAGCCTCAGCCGAACGTTTGGACACACCGAAACGATCGAGCAATGCCTCTGTAGAAGAGGTCACCACGCCACCAAAACGTCCGTTGATCTGGAATCCGAGTCCAAAGCCTTTGTATGTCAACATATTGCTCCATCCCATATTGAAATCGGGAGAAGTTTTTCCCAAATAAACGGGTTCACCCTTTTCCATTCCAAAGGTTCCGTCGCTCTTTACCTCAACATATCCCAAGTGATCTTTCTTTAAGAAGGTGTTGGCATAAATATCGTGGATACTTCCGCCTTCTTTCAAGATGACACGACCACCATCCTTCAAAACCTCCGGAATATTAATCGGCTCATCCATCAAATCTGTATGATAGTTTTCAACCATCTCCTTAATCTCGTTTATATTACGAGAGAATGTCAATGTTGAAGAGATTCCCAGTCCGCATTTAAACTGATCGGAATAGCTTAATGAAGCCTCCCAACCACGATTTTCCACATTACCGGCTTGCAAATAAATCTGCTTGTATCCGGTAAATTCGGGAAGATCGCCCAAGAAGGTCTGATTGTATGTATTGGAATGATAATAAGTTACTTCCGCACTTAATTTATTCCACAATTTCAGACTTAATCCAAATTCGTATGACTTTGTGCGCTCCGCCTTGAAATCAGTAAACGGATAGATACCGGTAGGATCTAATGCACCACCCACAATAGGGGTAGTTACCGTACCCGGAGTCAGTCCCGAACGGGATACAGGCGCACCGACTTCCGTATACGAACCGCGAACTTTCAGGTAAGAGATAAATTCGGGCAATTTGACCATCTCGGAAATAATTCCGGACAAACCAACTGAGGGATAGAAGAAAGATTCTTCATCGGTATTCACCAAACGTGAGTTCCAGTCATTACGTCCGGTCAGCGTCAAATAAAGCATACTCTTCCAACCGAGTTCCAAATTGGCAAAAACAGCATGATTACGTACACGACTATCACCACCTTTTTCTGAGATACGGCCATTAGCCGGATCGATATTGGAAGCCGCGAATTTATTGGGTACTCCCAACAACGTTCCTTTGTATCCTCTCTCCAATGCCCAATAGTTAGAATAGTTCCAACCCGCATTGGCAGAAATACTGAAATCAGCTATATGCTTATTGACGTTCAACATAAAGTCGGCATATTCCTGACGGTCTTCATAGTTATTGTATCCATACAGTCCTTTCTTTCCTTCCGCAAATTTATCGTCGGATGAGGCGTAAATCTTGCGCTCAAACAATACATGTGTGTCATCCATTCTGAAACGGGCTGCCGCATTCAACCAATCGGTAATATTATAAGTCAACCCTACGTTGAACATATAACGACTCTTTTCATTCGTAGCTACATTGCGATAAGCAGTCCAGTAAGGGTTCTGTGAAGCATATACCGGATCTGCCACCGGCCAATACTGAACCGGAAGTTGGCGGCTTTCATCGAAATGTTCGAATGACTTAATCCCATCAAAGTCTTCACCACGAGGGAACAAATAGGCGGCCATCACCGGATTCCAATATTGTCCTTGCGATACCATATTCTTGTCTTTCTGTTTCACATACGACGCACCTAAATCGAGTTGCAATTTATCATTAAGGAAAGTTGCCGTATTACGGATTGTGAAATTCAAACGTTCATATTCATTATTAGGCACAATACCTTTGGAATTGGTAGAAGAAACAGAAGCAAAAGTCTGATTCGATTTCGTACCTGTGGTCAACGTAACCGAATTAATAAAGTTTGTTCCGGTATTAAAGAAATCCTTCTTAGGATCATAACTTGTAGGAGTCAGCAGTTTTTCACCCCAGCTTTCATACATATCTTTTTTGTTTCCATACGTATTTTGAAACTCAGGAGTCATATAAGCTTTGCTGAATTCTGAAGAAGAAGAGAACTGCACTGAAAGTTTTCCTTCTTTTCCTTTTTTAGTGGTAATCAAAATTACACCGTTAGCGGCACTACTACCATACAGTGCAGCAGCCGAAGGACCACTCAAAACAGAAAGGCTTTCAATATCTTCGGGATTGAAGTCAGCTATACCTTCCGTTCCGGCCTTACCTTCACCCATAATACCACTGTC
>ERZ791569.343-NODE-343-length-33241-cov-4.749864_pt1 | contig 33241 bp, 29 predicted proteins | sample MGYA00509973_ERZ791569 | MGnify/ENA primary metagenome ERZ791569 (study PRJEB30046, sample SAMN00791902) | human gut metagenome | study: EMG produced TPA metagenomics assembly of the A metagenome-wide association study of gut microbiota in type 2...
ACGATTTATATCAATGACATGTATAAGAAGTATCAGGACTGTGGTGATCTTGAGGAAACACTTATGGCTGCATGTGACTTTATGGAAAGGGCATATGAGCAGGCTCCGGTTGTTGATGTGGACAGCATTATGAAGGATGCTAACGAGAAGATTGTATTCCAGCTCATCAATACAGAGCAGAATAAGACATTTTTGGAACAGGTGCCGCACAGAGAGTTCCAGGATCTTTCTATTGTGTATAAGGTAATAATCAGTGCAGATAAGGATGCGGTGCAGAGTTCAAAAATTACAAATGAATTTGCGAAAAGACTTGGAATGAGCGAGGAACAGCTCTTTAAGTGTGCAGCGGAAAACACAAGAAGACTCTTCCCACCTGTCGTTCGTAGCATGAATGACATTATGAGAGAAATGTTTGCAAGAGATGGGATGCCACAGGAGATTGCAGATATGATGATAGCCGAGATTCCACCGGAGCAGACGATGTGGGTGATTTCCAATGAAAAGGGTATCAATGGTGCAGCATCCATGCTTTATGAGAATGAGCTTCATGAGCTGGCAGAGAGTTTAGAGAGTGACCTTTATATTCTCCCTTCGAGCGTGCATGAGGTTATTGCAGTATCTTCAGATATGGGAAGCCCTGAGATGCTTGCACAGATGGTAGTCGAGGTAAATATGCAGGAGGTGTCTTTGGACGAGAGACTTTCCAATCAGGTATATCACTATGATAAGGATTTAAGAAAACTCACACTTGCAACTGATACACCTAACAAGAGACTTGATGGTATCGTTGCAGAACCTCCCCTTGTATATGATGCGAAGGAAAAGTCCAGATAGGAGGCAGTTATGGAGCAGGAACTTACAATGGAAGAACTCATTGCTCTCATAAACAGCCAGAAAGGTGACTTTGTTATCCGTGTCGAGTTTGGAGAGGAGGCGGTGTCTGATGCCAAAGAAGAATGACTTCAAGCTTGATGTGGTTTCGGTAAGACTTGTAAAGGATGCTCCGATTTATTCGGAGCACACCTTTAATAATCCGGCGGATATAGCTGCTGTCATGGGAGACTGTATGTGCCAGTTTGACAGGGAAGTAGTGTGTGTGGTCAATCTAAGGTCAGATTTAAAACCTATCAATGTGCATTTTGCAAGTGTTGGTTCTTTAAATGAGGCAATGGCACATCCGAGAGAGCTGTTTAAATCAAGTATCTTAAGCAATGCTGCAAGCATGATGTTAATCCATTGTCATCCATCCGGAAATGTATTCCCAAGCAAGGCAGACACGATGATGACAGACCGCATGAACAAGCTGTGTGAACTGATGGGAATACCGCTCATTGACCATATCATAGTCGGTGGAGACAATCGTGAATTTTTCAGTTTCAGGGAAAAAGGCATGATTGATAATCCTAAGATTACCCTGAGCACAGATTACCGGACACTTGATATCAAGTCACCGCTTGTAGCAGAGCAGGGAAAGGCAAGGTGAAAGCATGGATGGAAGATTTACGGATGAAGAGCTTGCCATAGCAAAGAGTGTTGACCTGTGTGCAGTTGCAGAAAGCCTTGGGTATACAGTAAAGAGGATTGGCAAATACCACACTTTAAAGGAGATGGATTCCATCCGTATCTATAACAGAAGCCATTGGTACAGATGGTCAAGGCAGTTTGACAAAGGCAACAATGGCGGCTCACAGATAGATTTCTTACGGGTATTTTGTGGAATGAGTGTAAAAGAGGCTGTGTTCTGGCTTTTAGATTTCGCAGGATACAGAAGAATTGAGAAGCCTGTAAAGCAGCCACTTGTTCATCAGGTATCGCAGAAGCAGGCAGAGGAGAGAAAGCCGTTTGTCCTACCGGAACCGGCAGGAGATAATTCCTATCTTATTTCATATCTGAATCAGGAGAGAGGAATCAGCAGAGCAGTCATAGATCTGTTTTTAAAAGATGGACTGATTTATGAGAGCAGGCATTACCACAATGTTGTTTTCAAAGGAAATGATAAAAATGGAGTGACAAGATTTGCAAGTATGCGGGGAGTGTTTGATAAGCAGGGCAAGTCATTCAAGTGTGATGTCACAGGCAATGATAAGAACTATGGATTTAATGTGGTGAATGAAAACAGTACAGAGCTTGTAGTATTTGAGGCTGCAATCGACCTTATGAGTTATGTGGATATATTCACGGATTATGAATCAAATAAGCTGGCACTTGGGATGCTTGCAGATGCACCACTTGAGACTTTTCTTCGGGAACATCCGCAGATTACTTCCATCCGGTTCTGCCTTGATAGAGATGAGCCGGGGAGAAAAGCAGCAGCTGAACTTATGAGAAAGTATTATGAGCTTGGATATGAGGTAGAAGACTGTCCGCCTCCAGCCGGATATAAGGATTACAACGAGTGGCTTGTAGCGGCAAAGCTTAATCTGAACAGGATGAATAAGCGAGCAGATGAACCAGTCAGGGCATGAGAAACCGGATTTTGATGTGTGGGGGCAGAAAGCGCCCCCAAAACAGCAAAGTGGGGGCAGAAAGCGCCCCCAAAATGTCAAAGTGGGGGCAAAAAGCGCCCCCGCAATTCGGACACGATAAAAACCGGATTGAATTCAGTATAAAAGTGGGGGCAGAAAGCGCCCCCAAAATAACAAAGTGGGGGCAGAAAGCGCCCCCAAAGTAGCAAAGTGGGGGCAAAAAGCGCCCCCACTTTCATAAACAGAGGGTTTTAGGGAGATTTTCTCCCTAACTAGATGGCATTAGGACAGAGATGTCTCTAATGCGTATCTAGCCGTAAACCTAAGAGATTCAGACAGGCGTGTGGGTGGAAGAGATATACAAAACACAGATAAGGGAGGTGCAGGAAAGCAATGGATAAAGAACTTACAATAATCGCAGAACCAGAGGAACTTATTGCATGGGCAGACACATTTGATATCTTACTAAACCCTTCGATAGAAGATGCTGCAATTCTGCTTAACTATATGGAAGGACATGATTATGCCATTGGCATAGATTCAGATGGGAAGATGTACAGGCAGGATGTAGCTGAGGAGAATGGTGAGATAGAACCATATCCAATTGATGATGTTATAGATATTGTCTGTGAATGGAACTATGAACTGATACTTGATGCGGAAGCACACAGGAGTGATCCAAAGGATTTTAACGACTATAACGAGTATCAGAGCAAGTATGAAAGTCTGAAAGCAGATGAAAAGAGACTGGACAGATTGTTTGATAAAACCAGTTATGGTAAGGAACTTATAGAAGTTGCCACAGAGCTTGCAGACAGGGTTATTGCCCAGCTGGGTAATAAAGAACTGGAAAAAGCTGCTGTAACAGTAGCAGAAGGAGTAAGAGAATACAGTACGGGTAAGAGAGGAAGGTGATTCTATGGCTGATAAAGTTCATTGTATAAGGAAAACACTAAGACTTATGCCACAGGAAGCGAAGGTACTTTCTGATAAGGCAAAGGCAAATGGAATGAATGAAGCCGAATATATCAGGCTTCTAATCAGTCAGAAACCAAATGATTATCCGGAAGTAAGGAAACTTCTTAAAGAGCTTATCAATGAGATAAACCGAATCGGCATTAACATCAATCAGATTGTATTTAACAGCAATGCACAGCTGTATTCCAAGAAAGATAAGGAACAGCTTGTGGCATATATGAAAAAGCTGAATCAGTCTGTCAGCGAGGCGGTGGTAAAGATTGGCAATCAGTAAGATACTTCACATGAAGGACAGCGGGAATTCTTTTCATGCAAGGCATTTGAAACGGGCACTGGATTATGTGATGAATCCTGAGAAAACGCAGGGAGGAAGACTTGTGGGAGCTGTTAACTGTCAGGCAGATATGGCTTTTGAACAGATGATGGATACAAAGAAGCAGTTTGGAAAAACAGACAAGCGACAGGGGTATCACATCATTCTTTCCTTCAAAGAGGATGAGGTGGAACCGGACAGGGCTTTTGAGATAACACAGAAGTTTGTAGCAGAATATCTTGGCGATGCCTATGAAGCGGTATTTGTGGTTCATGATAATACAGACCATGTTCATTCACACATTGTATTTAACAGTGTAAGCTTTGTGGATGGGAAAAAGTATCGCTACGAGAAAGGTGACTGGGCAAAGTATATCCAGCCGATTACCAATAAGCTGTGTCAGGAGTATGGTCTTTCCATTATAGATGTGGAGGATGGCAGCAAAGAGAAACAGCACGAGAATTATAAGGATTGGAGCGAATATCGTGAAGGCAGCTTTGTGTGGGCAGATATGATAAAAAGAGATTTGGATGCCTGCATTTTACAGGCAAATGATTTTAGTGGATTTCTGGAGCTGCTGTCGGAAAAAGGATATGAGGTCAAGCAGGGAAAGTATCTGGCAGTCAGACCACAGGGGATGACAAGATTCAGAAGATGTAAGACTCTTGGCGAGAATTATTCACAGGAAGCTATTGTGGAGCGTATTGCTAAGGAAGATTTATCCTTTTACCAGTCACAGAATGAGGAAAGGCAGGCAGCGATAGTAAAGTGCTATGTCAAAAGATACCGCAGGGCGAAGATGTCAGGCTTGCAGAAAAGATATTATGCAAAGCTTTACCGGATTGGAAAGCTGAAAAAGAAGCCATACAGTCAGGTATGGAAGTATAGGGATGATATCCGAAAGATGCATAAGCTGCAGGAGCAGTATCTATTTCTGGTAAGGCATAAGATTGAGAGTGCAGAAGAACTTGTTTCGGTACTTGATAATCTGACGGATAAGAAGAAAGATGCATCAAAGGAAAAGAGTAAGACCTATAAGGCTAAGGAAAGATTCAAAGATATTTTTGACAAGGCTGAACAGATCCGGGAGCTTGATGATGCGGAATCGTGTTATCAGAGTGGGGATACCTTCTTTGAAGATGAGCACAATGCATGGGAAAGGCTTAACGCAGAGCTTTTAGCACAGGGATACAGTGTAGAAGAGGTAGAGAGTCTTAGAAAAAAATATGAGAGCAAGTATGCACAGGACTGTAAGGCAGAACGGGCGGTATCAAAGGAACTTAGCCTTGGAAGATCAATATGGAAGGAACTTACTGTATCAGCTTCGGCAGAAGAGAAGCAGTATGACAAAGAAACAATAAGAGACAGAAAAGAACAGCCGGTACGTTAGGCTGTTTTTTTAGTGGTTAGGAGGCATATATGGAAGAAAAAAGAGAGCCATTAAGTGAAATGGCTATTGAGAGAAAGATACAGATTCTTCGTAATAAGCATATGGACAGTGAGGTTATTGCTCTTGTCAAAAGCGATTATGAATATGGACTGACTGATGATGAAATCGGTCTGTATCTTAACAAAAGTTATGACATTGAGCAGATGAAGGTGTTATCAAAATGTTTGCATAAGGGAGTATCAGAAGAGTTGTTAACGCTGCTGAAAGATAGCAGGATGGCAGCACCTAAGATGCAGACAGCATTGGATTACTATGAAAAAGGTGTGCCGATTGATGCAATCAGAGAGGTAGTCCAAAAAGATGATACAGCAGTAAACATGCGCAGGATGTTTGATGTGGTATTAGAAAAGCTTAATAAAGCCAAAGAGCAGGTGCCACAGGATTTAGAGTATGTGAAAAGTCTTGTAGCTCAGATGGATAAAGTGGTTGCAAAGATCAATCATCAGAATGAAAGGTATGATGCCCTGAATAAGAAGCTTTCTGAAATAGAAACTTCCAAAGATGATGAGGAAGTCAGGGAGCGTCTGGTCAAGGAGAACCAGGATAAGGATGCTCTTATCAACAGTCAGCAGAATGAACTGAATAAGGCAAGCAGTACGATTGCAAGACTCAGGGATGATATTGAGAAAAAGGATAAGGAGATGAAGCGTATGGGAGACAGAATAGAGTCATTGGAAGATAAGATCATAAGTGTTGCCACAGAGAATAAGAAAGAGGCAGAAAGTAAGGCAGAGCCGCAGGAAAGCCAGTCCGTATCACAGGCAGATAAAAAGATGGTAGATACAGTTGCAGTTCCACAGAATATGCAGGCTTTGGCAAACGGGATTCCGGTCTATTATCAGATTCCGGTAGTTGATGGTACTGGAAATGTGGTGCAGAGACTTCCGATTGAGAGAAGTGTGAGAAAGAGCAGCAACAGCGGAGTGGCGAGCCTTTTTGCAAGACTGTCATTTAAGAAAAAGTCAAGGGCAGATATTGTAAAGCTGGTTGCATCGGGAGACCTTGTTCCGGCGCAGCTTGTGCAGATTAAGAGTGCAATAGAAAAGGGACTTACTGAGTCACAGCTTGTAGAGCTTATAAACAACAACATTTCAGCGGAAAAGATGAAGGAGATCATTGAGATTGCTGTGCTTGAAAACAGCATGGCAGATTAGGAGGAACTTATGAATTTAGCAGTAGTAAATGAAGCAGTAACAGAGATGAATGGTGTGGAGCATCAGTTTACAGAGGAAGAGAAAAACTTTGTTGTCCAGTTCGCATTCAGAAGCGGTAGCAAGGAAGATACGATTTCTCTTATTGAAGCTTTGGCACATTCAGAGGATAAGGCTGAGTCGGACGAGATTATGGTCACATACAGGGCTAAATATGATATGAAGCCTGCATGGGTGGAACAGGTGGAAAACCTGCTTGTGGCACTTGAAATGTACCGTATCGAGGAGGAGAAAGCAATCAATCATCTGGCAGATATTTTGACTGCTTATGGTATTGATGTATCAGCCGAGGAAATCCGTACAACAGAGACAGAAACACTTAAAACAACAGTCAGAGAGAAAGTGGAGGTGCGATAATGGCAGAAGAGATTCAGGAAGCGGTGCAGATCATCCGTGTTGCTTATGATGGCATTGAGATTGCCATGAAGGTAGGAAGTGGCGGAATAGCTGCCATGCAGAAGGCAATAGATTTCTTAAAAGGGATGCTTGATTATGAAAAGTCACTTGGCAAGACATCCATGAGAAAGCTGCTCTTAAAGGGCGGCGATTTACAGGTATTGCAGTTTAATACCGAAGATATGAAAAAGGTTGAAAAGATGGCAAAGAAGTATGGAATCCTGTATTCGGTACTTCCGGACTGTAACAGGAAAGATGGACTGAGTGAGGTAATCTTTCATACAGAGGCAGTTCCCCGTGTGAATATGATGATACAGAAACTCAAGTTTGGCAAGATTGCCACATTTGACGATTATCTGAAGAATGGAGATGAAAAATCACTTGGCAAGCTGATGGATTTTTTGAAGAAACAGCAGGGAAACGAGAAAAGCCACACGATAGAAGGGGATAGGGTTAATACCGCTATTGACGGACTGATCGAAAAGGTCGGAATGTTTGCAATGGAAAAGAAAGCTATCAGTGTGGATCAGGTCAAGGAGAATTTCAGTATCAATGGTGAGCAGGCTGAAAGTGTTATCAGACAGCTTGAGACAATCGGTGTGCTTGGCAGCAAGAATGAAGATGGCACCCATACAGTCATGATGGACAAGGATGCATTTATCAATCGTGTCAGAGGCTATCAGGACCTTGCTGAGAGAATGAGGGCAGTTGCAGCATCAAAGAATGCGAACCTGGCAGATGTGACTATCAGCAAGAAGCTGATTATCGAAGAGAATGACCATGCTGTTAAGACCAGAGTTCCCGGCACATGGGGAGAAGAGGCAAAATATGTATGGCTCCGTAAGGAAAACATCATGGAGATTCATGGTGGAAAGACAATGCTTACCTTCCTTGATTCCACCAAGGATTATAAGCTCTACGATGAGCAGAATCGTGTGGTGACAACCCAGAAAGGAACCGAGCTTTATACTCACTATGACAAGGTGGAGTCATCTGTCAGGGAGCGTTACGAGAAAGTGCAGAAGCAGCAGAAAAAGACCACACAGAAGAAAACTGTTACCACAAAGAAAGCGAGGTAGCAGCCTATGCAGACAACAAAGAAAAAGCCTTCACTGATATTCATTCTTGTGGGTGCAGTGTTAGCCGGGTATCTTGGTTATCTGATAAATGGTGCGTGGGCAGAAGGGATTGCCTTTAATGAATTTATGGACAGATTCAATGAAGTATGTGCTGTTCCTTTTGCCAATTATTACAATTCCAATACAGTAAAAGCAGTAGCCATTGCATTAGGTATCTATGCGATGGCTATTGTCATGTATTACACCAGTCAGAGAAACTATATGCCCGGTAAGGAATTTGGTACGGCAAGATTTGAAAATCCGAAGCAGGTCAACAAGATACTTGCAGATAAGGATGAAAATTTCAACCGGATACTCAGCCAGAATGTGAAGATGTCGCTGGATTTCAGGAGACTCAAGCTCAATGGAAATATCCTTATCTGTGGTGGTTCCGGAGCAGGAAAAACATTTTATGAAGTAAAGCCGAATCTGATGCAGATGCCGCATAACTGTTCCTTTATCTGTACCGATCCAAAGGGAGAAATCCTTAGAAGCTGCGGGCAGATGTTAAAAAATAACGGATATAACCTGAAAGTCATTAATCTGTTAGAGATGGATAAATCAGACTGTTACAATCCATTTTCCTATATCAGAGAGGAAACAGATGTGGTCAAGCTGATTACAAACCTTATCAGCAATACGACACCAAAGGGAGCGACACCAAGTGATCCGTTCTGGGAAAAGGCGGAAGGATTGTTCTTACAGGCTATCTTTTATTATGTGTGGCTGGAGGTACAGCCGGCAAAGAGAAACTTTGAGACAGTACTTAAACTTCTTGGAGAAGCAGAGGTTACAGAACAGGGAAAAGCATCGAAGTTGGATGTGCGTATGAAGTTTTTAGAGGAAAGTTCACCACTTGGAGCCAATCATCCGGCAGTCAAGCAGTACAACAAATGTATGAGAGGTGCAGGAGATACCGTCCGTTCCATTATCATCAGTGCCAACTCAAGACTTGCATTTCTTGAGAATAAGCAGGTTTTACGACTACTCTCAAAAGATGAGCTTAATCTGTCCGATATCGGTATTGGTGTAAACGGAGATGGGGAGACAAAGACAGCACTCTTTTGTGTAATCCCGGATAGTGATAAATCCTATAACTTCATTATCGGTATGTTATACACGCAGATATTTCAGGAATTGTACTATCAGGCAGACTTTAATTGTGGTGGAAGGCTGCCAATCCATGTGACATTTATGTTAGATGAATTTGCGAATGTCGCATTGCCAGATGACTTCTGTTCACTGTTATCGACAATGCGAAGCCGTGAGATTTCAAGTATTATCATTATTCAGAACTTTGCCCAGTTAAAAGCACTTTTTAAAGATACCTGGGAGACAATTCCCGGCAACTGCGATACTTTCATATATCTTGGTGGAAATGAGCAGAGTACACATAAGTATGTGTCTGAGTTGCTTGGAAAAGGTACGATTGATAAGAAGTCAAGTGGAGAGACAAAGGGCAGACAGGGAAGCTCATCAAGGAATTATGATGTGTTAGGAAGAGAATTGTTTACACCCGATGAAGTCAGAAAGCTGGATAACAAAAAGTGTATTATCTTTATCCGTGGTTTTGATCCTATCATGGATAATAAGTTTATACCATTCAATCATCCGATGTTTAACCAGACGGCAGATGGTAAGGGAAAACCATATGTTCATCAGATAAGAGGAACGGATAATCTTATCGGTCCGCCATTTGAGATTCTTTCAGACAAGGCAGTTAAGTATTATGAAAAGCTGAAGGATAAGGGCGAGAATGTGTATATAGATTCTCTTACCTATGAGCAGTTTATGATGCTTGGTGATGCGGAATTAAGCAGAAGATTCTCCATGCAGGATGAGGCAGAGCAGAAAGCAAAGATTGACAGGGAGCAGGCAAATGAGCTTGAGTATGTCGATGAGTCACAGAAGTCTGATACTACAGAATGTGCTAACTCTTCTAATGGAAGTGCTGGTACTAAGCCTGTAAGGAATCCTGAGAGGGAAAAGCCTAAGTGGGAGGATACCATCACAAATCGAATGCTGCACTGGTCGTATACACCGGAGCAGAAAGAGGAAGTGAAGAAAGCACTTGCCGCAGGAGTTCCGAAAGCAACGATTCTTACTTACTTCTATCCTGAGGTTACTGTGGAGAAGATGAGTTCATATCGGAAGAAGCATTAAATGATATCGCATAGGCACAGGAAATGTGGTATACTGTGCCTATGTAAAAAGAATGTGTTTTACAAATCGGAATTTGTCAAAGAAACTTGATGACAATTAAGTGATAGTATTGCAGAAATGACAATCTGAAATTGAGGAGATAAATAAGTATGAATACAAAACAGAAACAAATTTTAGCATGGCTTCTCCTTAGTTGTGGAGTTATTATCGCCGGTGTAATACTTGGTGGTATTACCGGAAAACTTGTTTTAGACCACATCATATAAGGAGAAATGTCATGTTCAGTACAAATAAAAATCGTAAAATAGGTATGTTGATATTTCTGTTTGTTGTATCCTTTATTGTGGGTATGCTCATCAACATTCAACGTCTTGGGTCTTTACCGATGAAGCTTATCCAAGTTGAATGGAATGATACAGTAGGATGTGTGTATGAAAATCTTGATTATGAAAATCCGAGCGACCACAAATATGATTTATATGTGCCGAAAAATCTTGATACGCCAGAGTCAAAATGCCTGATTCTTTATATACACGGAGGAAGTTTTAATTCCGGGAGCAAAGAAGATGGCGATGCGTGGTGCAAATATTATACGTCAAAAGGATACGTAACAGCAACGGTTGATTATACATTGCAATCAAAGAAGGGAAAAAGTGAAGAAGAATTACTCAACGCCAGTCTTGAGTTAATGAATGAAGAAATTCTAAGCTGTGTTGCCGCAATCAAGGAGCAGGCATCGCAGCTTGGAATTGATTTAACACAAATGGCTACCTGTGGGGTGTCAGCAGGTGGAACACTTGCGATGAACTATGCATATAAAAATGCTGACATTTCTGCAATCCCAGTAAAGTTTGTCTTTCAACTCGCAGGTCCTGCTTCATTTGAGCCATCCGATTGGAGTTTGCTGAAATCGATAGACCATATAACCACAGATGCGGATTTTGCAACCATGATGACAGGGGTTAGAATTACAGATGAAATGATGGCATCAAAAGAGTATCTTCCGTATATTTACTCTGTTTCGCCTACATATTTGGTGGATGCAAACTCGGTGCCGACCTTGATGGGGTATGGACTAATCGACCATTGTGTGCCGACTCAACTTAAATACCCTTTAATAGATGCATTGAAAGAGAATGGTGTGCCATACGATTATGTTGAATTTCCAAAATCGAACCATGGAATGTATAATGATATTGATAAATTGCAGGAGTTTATCAATCTATCACTTGAATACTGTGATAAGTATTTTGATAAATAAGATAAAGACAAATTCAAGTTGAACAAAATCGCTGCGCGATGGCCTGCCAAGGCTGTGGCGCAGCTTTCTTTTTCTCAATAATAAAATAGGCAATGGCAATTCTTACCAGTATTTGATATTGTAAAGTTACCACACAAAACAATTCAATAAAGAAAGACACCACTGCCTATGAAAAGAATACCATTTGACCGCTTTTCTGACAAGCGGTTTTATTATGCTAATGCACCTCCATGTAAGCAGTTTTTTTCATTAACTACTGATTTTACATGGAGGATTTTATTATGTACGAAGAAATTTTTAATCAGATTCGATCTGCTGCGAATAAACGGAATCTCAAGGATTCCACGATTCATGCATACTGTACCAGTGTTGCTCATTTTTTGAACCACACAGCCAAGGATATAGATGCATTAACAACTGACGATGTTGATATATTCCTAACTGAAAAGAAACTTTCCGGGATTTCACCGGAAACATACAATCACTACCATTCAGGAATCCGCTTCTTTTACAAAAAAATATTGAAGAAGAATTGGGATGATGATGACATACCTCGTATGAAAAGGGACAGGAAGTTACCAACGGTGCTTACAAAAACAGAAATATCAGCTATTCTTGATGCTACGCCAAATCTGAAGCACAAAGCTATGATTGCCACTATGTATTCAGGCGGACTTCGTGTTTCAGAAGTCACACATCTTCATTATGATGATATTTCACGCACGAACAAAACTATACACATCCGTGATGGGAAAAGTCGCTCTGATCGTTATACTTTGCTTGCAGACCGGACGCTCGAGATATTGACAGAATACTGGTTTCAATGTGGCAGACCAAGAGGGATTTTGTTCCCAAGTTCATGGACAGGGGATTATCTTACAAAAGATAGTGTCATTCAGTTTTTTCGTGAAAGTGCCAAAAGAGCAGGCATTCAGAAACACGTCTCCACGCATTGTTTACGTCACAGCTTTGCAAGTCATCTGTTTGAATCCGGCTGTGATGTAAAATATATTCAAGCGCTTCTGGGACATCGTGATCCAAAATCAACAGAGGTTTATCTGCATGTAAGCAATAAAACCCTGCTTGGAATCAGGAGTCCATTTGATGAGATGGGCGGTGAATGATTATGGAGAAATCATGTACGATACAAGATGTATTTGAACGGTTTTATCCTTCTTATGAAAAGAGGAATAGCCCTCCTGCTCATCATAGAAAAACAGCTTATCATATCATGAACTGTAAAACAGGCGCTTTTGGTGTAAACATCAGTGTTTGTGAGGACTGCGGATGTATCAGCATTCATAATAACTCCTGCAGAAGCAGATGCTGTCCCATGTGCCAGGAGTTTCCGAAAGAGAAATGGATTGATGCACAAAAAGAGAACGTACTTGATGCACCCTATTATCATGTAGTATTCACAGTTCCTGAGGAATTGAATCCTATCATTTATAGCAATCAGAAACTTTTGTATGATGCACTGTATCATGCTGCATCATCCACTCTGGACGAGCTGGCGAAAGATTCAAAGTATCTGGGAGCTGACATCGGATATATCTGTATTCTTCATACATGGGGTTCTGCAATGAATTATCATCCTCATATCCATACAATTGTTCTTGGTGGCGGACTTGATAAGGACAGCAAATGGAAAGATACCGGTGGGAAGTTTTTTCTCCCGTATGGGGTCATTGCAAAAGTGTTCCGTGGGAAATATTTGTGCGAATTAAAAAGCCTGTGGAATGATTCAAAGCTTGAGTTTCATGGTACAGCGGAGAAATATCAAAACCACTATTGCTTCAAAGGACTTCTCGATGAGTGCTATAAAAAAGACTGGGTTGCTTATTGTAAGGAAACATTTAATGGAGCACAGTCAGTCATAAATTATCTTGGGAAATATACTCACAGGATAGCAATCAGTAATCATCGGATCAAGTCCATGACGGAAGCAACTGTTACATATGCTGTAAAAGACTATAAAAACAAAGGTCAGTGGAAAGAGAAAACAGTTCCGGGCGAGGAATTCATCCGTCGATTTTTAATGCATGTTCCACCAAAACGTTTTGTCAGAATCCGGCACTATGGTTTGCTGTCGTGCCGAAACAAGAGCAAAAAGATGACGCACTGTAGAAATCTGCTTGGATGTAAAAAATATATTTCTGCATTGAAAAATCGAAGTGCCACTGAAATGATAAAGCTGCTATATAACATAGATGTATGCAGGTGTTCTTCCTGTGGCGGAAAAATGGTTCCACATCTTCCAGATAAGCATACACCATCTGTTTTAGCGCATATGAGATGTTAAAATATACAACTGAATACTTCAAAAAACTTCCGCAAAGGGAGTCTGTTTGTCATGCCTAAAAATAATTCTTTTGGCAAAAACCAGCTGTCAATAAAACACGAGATATGATAAACTTATAGAAGAGAGCAAAGATTGAATTCCCATAGAAGTGGCGAAAGGGACGCGACTTTGTTCACCAAGGAAAAATCGAAATTGATGTAAACGAAAGGGCAGTTTGATAAAACCGCAAGACTGCTTTTTCGTTTACACCAACTCCGATTGTTTCCTTAACAATTTGTCTGACTCACAACAATTTAATATCATACTAATACAAGCACTTTAGCCAATATGGTTAAGGTGCTTTTTTTACACCTTGAAAGGAGGTGGTTACAGCTAAACATATCGGGAAAAGCCCGATTTAATCATTACAACAGGCATTGCCTGATCATATAGAGTAACTTTTAACAGCCAGTTAGGGATTATCCCTGCTGGCTTATTTTTTTATCGAAAAGGAGACAAAACAACATGAGAAAAGAACAGATTATTACAACTAACAACAATCAGATGGAGGAGAAAGGCATGATGAGCAGATTCATTCACTTTAAAAAGAGATTCGTTCCGGCATTATCCGGAGCACTTATGGGAGTAATGCTTATGAGCACTACTTGTTTTGCAGCAGGAGATACTTCCGCAGTAACACAGCCGCTTGAGAATTTAAAGACACTTATCATTGCAGTCATTGGTGCTGTTGGTGTCATTATTCTTGCAAAGAATGTCATGGAGTTCGCACAAGCCTACCAGCAGCAGGATTCATCTACTATGAACTCCGCTCTGAAAGGAATTGTAGCAGGTGTCATGATGGCTGGTATTTCAACAGTTCTGACATTCTTAGGCTTCTAAGATTGGGGAAATGCATTTTCCCTTTTAGTAAAAGGAAAGAGGTGAACAACAAGTATGGATATTTTTAAGCTTGGAGACAAGATCCTTGCACTTCTTGAGGCGGTGTTTGGGTTTTGGAACAATCAGATATCCCTGGTCTTTGCAATGCTTGGACAGTCACCGGTCAGTTTCAAGGGCGGAGGTCCCTGGGCAGTCATTGAGGGTATTGAGCCGGTCTTTGTAGCGGTCGGCTCATCCCTCGTTGTGCTGTTCTTTGTTATCGGTTTCTGCTCGGAAAGCATAGATGTTAAAGATGAGATGAGGTTTGAATCAATCCTGCGTATGCTTATCCGACTGGGACTTGCAGAATGGTTTGTTGCAAATAATGTCACGATCATGAAAGCATTTTTTACTTCCATAGGAAATCTGGTAGGACTTATATCTGCCGGGACAACGACGCAGCTTGCCATCGACAGTACACAGGCAGACATCATTAAGGGACTTGGATTTGGTGAAAGTCTGGTAATGCTGATACTTACAGCTTTGCTTGCAATCATCATTATTATCTGTGGATTTTTTATCATCTACACAGTGTATTTCAGGTTCTTAAAGATTCTGATTATTGTGCCACTTGGTGCGATTGCCTGCTCCACGATGGCAGGAAACAGAATGGTCAGTCATACAATGGCTACCTACTGTAAATATTTCTTGTCATGTGTGTTTGAGGCAGTAACGATGGCACTTGCGATTGTGGTATGTAATGCATTTATCAATGCAGGACTTCCGGCATTTACAGGAAGTTATGCTGACTGGGCACAGACGCTTATATATCTGTGTGAAATGACATTTACGATAGCAATGACTGTTGGAAGCGTGAAGGGTGCACAGACACTTACAAGCAAGGCATTTGGATTATAGAAGGAGGCAGAAATGGATAATGAAAAGAAACAGGTTACTTATAATTCAAGTATAACCGGAGAAACGCAGGTGACATTTGATATCCAGCAGTATATGAATAACAGGGCAATGTTTATTGGTCTTATGTGTAATGAAGATGGATATGAGGAGCCTTTTGGGGATGTGACTGTGAATTTGTCGGTTGCAGCACCAAATTACTGCGGATATCTGAATGTGAATGACATGCCGGATATTGAAAAGTTTATTACAGACAATGACATTGGAGAGTTTACAGGATTCACGCAAAGGAGTGGTTTCTGCGAATATCCGCTTTATCTGTTCAATGTAGATAAGCTTAGAGAACTGTGTCCGGATGGAATGGATAAGTATGAGGCAAATATCGGAATGACAAGAAAGCCAGAGACAAAGGATTTATCAAGATAGGAGGCAGGGACAATGGTAATCGAAGTAAACAAGGATATTGACCGCTATCAGGAATCGGTTGCGATGGGACTTACTGCAAGGCAGCTTATATTTTCCATTGCAAGCGTAGTGGTCGGTGGCGGTATCGTCCTTCTTCTTTACAAGTATATCGGTCTTACGGGTTCTGCTTATGTGGCAATTCCCTGTGTGGCACCGATTGCACTTGGCGGTTTCTATTCCTTTAATGGGATGAATTTCTACGAGTATATGGGAAAGAAACTGCATTTTATGTTTGGAAACAGGGCACTTACCTATGTATCAACAGAGGGAGAGCCTGCAATAAAGCAGTTAGAAGCAGAGCAGAATGAACAGGTAAAGAAGAAAGGCAGAAAGGCTGAACCGGAGACTGTAACAGCTGATTCAGCTGTAAAGAAGCAGGAGGAGTTTGAAGCAATGAAGAAAAAGACGAGAAACATGCTGCTTGGACTTGTCGCAGTCATTGTGGCGGCAGTAGCAGGCATTGCAGCATATAAGGCAATGCATTAGAAACGAATAGTATCTGACCGCAAGGTCGGGAACACAGCCCGCAGGGTGAAGTTCCCGGCGGGCTTTCATTATAAGAAAGCGAGGTTAGAGACATGGGTTTATTTACAGACGGATTTAAGTTACTGAAAAAGGCGAGTGAGCCTTTGTATAAGACACCTAAATCCATTCAGGAAACCATAGAGATTATGGCGGTGGCTGAAAACGGCATTTTTGAAGTAAGCAAAAATAAGTATTCCAAATGCTACCGCTTTCAGGACATCAATTACACAACAGCAACAGAGGATGAGCAGATCGGCATTTTCGAGAGGTATTGCAAGTTCCTAAATTCGCTGGACTGTAATTATAAGATTACGATCAACAATAAGAACAAAAACATGGATGAACTCCGTGATAAGGTTCTGATTGCTGAGAAAAACGATGGCTTCAATAATTATAGAAGAATCTACAATGACATCATTGAGGAGAAGATTATTGAGGGCAGACAGGGGATTGAGCAGGAGAGATACCTGACAATCACGATTGAGAGAAAGAACTTTGAGGAGGCAAAGGCACAGTTTGCAACCCTTGAGGCAACGATACACAAGGCTTTCATTGAGCTTGGTGCAGAGATTGTGCCGCTTAATGGCAATGAGAGACTGAAAGTGCTCTATGACTATTATCATCTTGGAGATGAGGGCAGCTTTGATTTTGATATCAAAAAGGCAAAGAAGGTCGGAGCAGATTTTAGAAATGATCTGTGCAATGGGATGGTGAAATATTTCCCGGACCATTTTGAGGATGAGAGTAAATTCTGCAAGGCACTTTTTATCAAAAAGTATCCGAGTAGTTTATCAGACAGATTCATCAATGAGATTACTTCACTTCCGGTTCATTCCATCACGAGCATTGATGTGGTACCTGTTCCAAAGGATTTGACCACAAAGGTGCTTCAGAAGAAATACCTTGGTATTGAGTCGGATATCATTAAGCAGCAGAGAGTCCGTAATAAGAATAACGATTTTTCTACGGAAATCTCATATGCCAAAAGAACGGAGAAAAAGGAGATTGAGGAAATCATGGATGATGTCCGTGAGAATGACCAGTGCCTTTTCTTTGTGGGAGTAACCATTATTCTTATGGCAGAAAGCAAGAAGGAGCTTGAGAGTGTATGTGAGACAGTAGAGACTATCGGAAAGCGTAACAGCTGCACGATTGACACACACTACTTAAAGCAGAGGGAGGCACTCAACACAGCGCTTCCGATTGGAGTAAGACAGGTGGAGACAATGCGTACCCTTCTTACCCAGTCGCTTGCGGTACTTATGCCATTTAATGTGCAGGAGCTTAATGACAGCACTGGCAATTACTATGGTATCAACCAGATTAGCAAGAATGTGAATATCGGTAACAGAAAGAAGCTCATCAACGGAAATGGATTCGTTTTCGGAGTGCCGGGTTCTGGTAAATCCTTCTTCTGTAAGATGGAAATGGGCAGCGTATTCTTGTCGGGAGATGATGAAATAATCGTCATAGATCCAATGAACGAATACTTTGATATTGCTGAAACCTATGGCGGAACAGTAGTAAATATGTCTACTTACACGGATAATTATGTGAATCCGCTTGAGCTGGATGTATGGAGCCTTGATCCGAATGATTCCAAGGGAATGGTAAGAGAAAAAGGCGAGTTTATGCTTGGTCTTTGTGAGCAGTGTATCGGAGACAGCTTAAATTCAAGACAGAAGTCAATCATTGACCGCTGCGTGAGAAAGCTGTATATCGACATTGCAAGAAGCAAAGAGAAGTATATCCCGGTGATGAGTGATTTTTACGATATCCTTATGGCGCAGCCGGAGGAGGAAGCAAAGGACATTGCACTGTCACTAGAGCTTTTCGTAAATGGTTCGCTTAACATCTTCAATCACCAGACAAATGTGGATGTGGATAACAGATTTACAGTCTATGGCATCAGGGACTTAGGTACAGAACTTAGTCCTATCACAATGCTTGTCATGATGGAGTCCATTCAGAACAGGATTGTTGAGAATGGTAAGAGAGGCAAGGCAACATGGCTCTATATTGATGAGTTTCATGTCTTACTTAATTCCGAGTATTCTGCAAAATATCTGCAGCAGCTCTGGAAGAAAGTAAGAAAGCAGGGAGGTCTTTGTACCGGTATCACGCAGAATGTCGTTGATCTGTTGCAGAATTACACAGCAACCACAATGCTTGCAAACTCAGAGTTTGTGGCACTTTTAAAGCAGGCGAATACAGACAGTTCCAAGATGGCAGAGGTTATCGGAGTATCAGAGGCACAGCTTAGATTTGTAACCAATACCGCATCGGGAATGGGACTTATCAAGTGTGGCTCGGTGGTGATTCCGTTTGATAATCAGATTAGCAAGGATACAGACCTCTACAGACTGTACAACACCAATATTCACGAGAAGATTGCAGAACAGAAGAAGCGTGAAATGCAGAATAATGTCGAATAATGTTGATAGAGGTCGCAATTTGCGACCTCAAAGTATAGCCATCTGGGAAGCTGGGTGGCTGTTTTGCATTTTGAGGGAAAGAAGGTGAGAACATTGAAGATAAAGAAAGTGGATGACAAACCCATGGTCATTCACACCAAGGAGAAAGCCAAGATTCATGCCCACGAACCAAAGGGAGCCAAGATTAAAGGCAGCAACATCTATATAGTAGAGAAAGGTCCTAAGACTATTGGTGCAAAGGGTGCTGATGAAAAAAGTAAGTCCTATCGCAAGAGTACCATTCATCAGTCAGAGTCGAAGAATAAGGGATTATCAAGATTCAAGCGAAACCTTAAAGAATCAAACACTTCCATCAAGACTAAGAACACCAATCTTCACATTGCAGGAAGAACAGGTGTACTTGCAGCCGGGGCAGTAACGGAGCAGGTGGAAGGCGGGCATGAGGTATCGCAGGCAGCATATCTTGCATATGAAGCAAGCCAACCTGTTACCGGAACTGCTTCCAAGGGGGCAGCACTTTTCAGGAAAAAGGCGGCAGCCGAGGCAAAGAAGCGTATCAAGAAGGTAGAGGCAGGAAAGAAGCTGGCAAAAAAGACAGCAAAGAAAGCTGCCAAAGATACAGCCAAGACGGTAGCTAAAGAGACGGCAAAAGAAACAGCCAAGACTACTGCCAAGGTTGCAGCGAAAACTGCTTCAAAGACAGCTGCTACAGCGGCAGGAACAGCGGTTGCACCGGGAGTTGGCACTGCAATCGGCATGGCAGCCGGATATGCGGCAGGTGTGTCCATAGAGGTCAAGGATGAAAAGATGACCAACCGGAGCAGGAAGATAAAATTCTTTCTGGATAAGATGAAAGCACAGGAGAATCAGACAGACAGCGTGGCAAAGCTGGTAAAGGATCTGATTGTGCGAAAAGCGATTACCTGGGTAAAGGCAGCGGCACCGATTGGTGGATTGGTGCTTTTATTACTTGTTCTTGTAGTTGCCATGATTGCGGTTCCGGTTATAGCGGTGATAGCAATCCTTTACAATTCACCATTTGCTTTATTTCTGCCACCACTTGAATCAGGAGATACCGTGCAGACAGTAACGAGTGCTTATGTGCAGGAATTTAACCGGGATGTGAATACGAAAGTGAATGAGCATACCGGATATGACCTTGGAGAGCTTGTATATGTGGACTATGAAGGTATGGAAGAAAACCCAAGCAATTACTATGACATCATGGCTGTCTATATGGTCAAGCATGGTGTCGGAGATACTGCAACAGTCATGAATGATACTTCAAAAGGCTGGCTGCAGGCAGTTGTAAATGATATGTGTTCATACACCACAAGCACAGGAACAAAGGATGTGGAAGAAACAGATGCAGACGGTAATGTAACTACTGTCACGAAGTCGGTTCTGTATGTGAATGTCACACTAAAATCGTACAGGGATATGATTTCGGTCTATGGATTTAATTCTGATCAGGTGGAAATGCTTGAGCAGATCATGAGTCCGGAGTTTATGGGACAGCTTGGATATGCCGGAAGCGGAAGTGGCGGCGGAGGCGGAAGTCCGGGAGTAAGCTCCATGACTGAGGATGAAATCAATGCCATCCTAAACGAAATTACAGACAGCAGGCAGAAAACAGTCTGCTCCTATGCACTACACAGAGTTGGTTTTCCTTATAGTCAGGATTTAAGAGACAGCGGTAACTATTATGACTGCAGTTCCTTAGCCTATTATTCATGGAAAGATGCAGGCGTGGATATTAGTTATGGCGGTGCAACCACAGCGGCAGCGGAGGCACAGGGACTTGATGAAGCCGGAAAGACTGTCTCCTTTGATGAGTTACAGCCGGGAGACCTTATCTTTTACAGTTTTACAAGCAATGGAAGATATAAGAACATCAGCCATGTGGCAGTATATGTCGGAAATGGCAAGGTGGTAGAGGCACTTAATGAAAGTCTTGGTGTGGTCTACAGGGATGTGGCAAGCACAGGAAAGATTGTTGTGATAGGAAGACCATAACAGGAAATTTGCAGAGAGGGCATAGTCCCTCTCTGAGACTGGAGGTAAGAATGGATTTAAAAGATATGATACTGGTAACAGAAAACGACAGGGGAACAGAGACAAATATGCTGATGACTCTGGATGATTATAAGAGTTTTATAGCAGTTGATGACATGTCAGAGCTTGCAGACAATTTGTTGCAGCTTGGACGGACACTTGGTGAAGCAGATAACTTCGCAGAGTATTACAGGGCAGCAAATGTAACTGTATCTGCGAGATTCTGTCTGGATGATATTCAGCTGGGACATTTTCTTCAGGGGTTTTATAACGATTCCAAAGAATTTCGGTTTGATAAAGAAGCCAGTTCTTCTGAATGTGTTGCAAAGCTTAAGGAGATCGGAATGACCGATAAGGGCTGGGTGGATGATTTTAGCCTGCATTATGAAATGGAGAACCGCTCATTTGAAAGGGGACAGACATTTCATAACTTCAATGACCATGATTACATGGTGCTTGAAGCATTATCACCAAGGAATCTTGTGGTGATGGATATGAAGTCAGGTTCCCTTACAATCGCCCTTGGTGCGACAGAGTATAAGCGTTATCCGAAGGATGAGAAGCCTACAAAGGACAATACCACAATCGGGGTGTCGTGGGAGCATGGCATTTATCTTGGTTCCACACTCTCAACCACGAATTTCAAGGCATACAAGAGGGAGTATGGCACACCGGAAAAGATAGAGGATATCTATGATTACAGGGCAAAGCTAAAGCAGAAGTTCTATTTTTATCAGGATATGTCAAAGGATGATGATGTACCAAAGAAGCTGCAGAATGACTTCCTTCACCAGATGTATGAGGATTTCGGAACGATTGAAGAGGACTGTTTTTACGACAGGCTGGAAGATGGAAAGTACGATGAAGGCTTTAAGGAAAGACAGGTAAAGGAAGAAAAGAGCCGGTGATGAGATTTTTACAGGAGGCGATATCATATGGAACAGGAATTTGATGTTGAGATAAAAGAAGTGCTTTCACGAGTACAGAAAGTAAAGGCAGAGTCGCTTGACGATGCCATCAATAAGGCAATGGATATGTATTATGCAGAGCAGATAGTCCTTGGAGCAGAGGACATGAAGGGAGTTGATTTTGCGCCTATCAGCGAAGGTCAGCTCCCTTCTTCATTAAAAGAAAACGGAGGAAGAGCAAGATGAAAAGTGATTCAACAACAGTAATTAAGAACATGGAGTTTTTAGTAAAGGAACTTCATAAGGAGTGGGACAGATCGGGTGCTTCTAAGGCATCCGTTATTATTTCCCTTGAGGAAGTAGATGGTATCAATGATAAGTTAAAAGAGATTATCTATCAGACACAGAAGTCAGTCGATGAGGATGAGCTGACCTTTAAACAGAGTATTGCAAAATCAAAAGAGTGCTATGTGCTTCTTCGTGTGGTGCGTAAGATTGCAAAGAAAAAGGATAAATGTGAAAAACAGGCAATCGACAATGAATTTGCAATCGAGCTGGATAAGGATGAGTTAAAGCTATTTAAGGGATTGTTTGCAGAGATGTTTAAGTAGAGGAGGACAAAGGTATGGGCGTTGATATGAAGGTCAAAGCGATATACGATTCTGAAATTGGTAACATCACCAGATCAGAAAAGAACTGGAAGGATGTGTTAAAGGTCGCAGGTCAGTTATACCGCTATGAATTTGACAATATCGTTATGGTAACAGCTCAGAGACCTCCGGAAAAAAGCACACTCATGGCAGATTATGATACCTGGAAAAAGGTGGGAAGATATGTAAAGCGTGGTGCGAAAGGCTGTGCTATTTTCCCATCAAGGGCACTGAATCCACGCATGAGGTATATCTTTGATATCAGTGATACCGGAGGGAAGAATGTTAAGCTGACATGGGACCTTGAGGGAGAAAATCTTAAGGATTATGTGGATTTTCTTGTGTCAGAAGGTCAGATTGAGCAGTACGATAACAGCGACAGGGAGTCTCTAAAAAATATATTAAAACAGTTTACAGGAACAGATGTTTGGCTTATAATAAAAGAAGAGTTCAAAGACCAAATGACCGAGCTTATGCAGCTATCAGGTAGTGTGATAAAGGAAGAAAGTAAGAAACGCAATGGCTTACAGCAGGAAATGGACATGGAGCAGCTTGTATATGCAAGTGTCATGTATGCTGTAGGGACGAGATGCGGATTTGACTTATCTGTGCAAGAACAGGATTTTAGTCAGATCGTAAATATCAAAGACGAAGAGATCATTTACCGTCTTGGTTCCATTGTATGCGATGTCTCCTGTAGTGTTCTTAGAGAATTTAGTCGTAACTTAAAGGCAATCGAGAGCGAAAGGAGAATTGGATATGTTAGAAGAAATGACTTACAAGGAAGTGGACGGACTGCTTTATCCGCAGATAGAGATGCCGGACGAGACGGAGGATCTCACGAAGCTGGGCAAATACGGAAGGATGGCGATGAACTATCTAAAGGAGAACGAGCCGGCAAGATACAAGACGCTGATGAGATTCGGGAAGATGTACGAGAAGATGTCAGCGGTAGAGGAGGAAGCGAACCAGCTGTACGACCAGCTGGAGATGCAGTATCTGGCGAAGCACAAGCCACAGAATCCGTCATCGACAATGGAGATGTGGAAGATAAGAGAGCAGGCGAAGATGCAGGCAGAGGAAGTGGTACTGAATCAGATAGTGATGCGATTCCACTAGAATCAGATGATACAGAACTGAATAGGGAACTTGATGAAATCAATTCATTGGGTGTTAGTAAGGAAGCCGAATATACACAGGCTTCCTTTTTTTTCGACCAGAACGGGCAGGCAAGCATTGGCACCATTCATACTGAGGACGAAAACAATAATCAGTTTATGCGTCAGTTCGAGCAGGACAGAAAAGCTGCATTAGCAGGTAAATACAATTACCTGAATCCCAAAAAGTCTGCAACAGTACCAAGTGAGTATATCAAACAGGTGCTTATGAGAGGTACAGGTTTTATCGGTGGCAAGGGCAGGGTATGCAAGATTTTTGAAACTGAGATTGATGCAGGAACCAGGGCAAAGCGTATCAAAGCAGAATATGGTCAGGGAGGTGCAGGCTGGCCGGTTGACGGACTGGGACTGCACGGATATGACACATTTCATGGGAACGGACTGCGTTTTCAGTGGCGAGATGAGGATGGAGAGGTTGAAGGATATGTTTCGTGGAAAGATATCGAAAAAGAGCTTGGTGTCCTTATTCTTACAGGGGAATACCAGCCTGAGACACCTCGTATTGATGAGCTTGCGATGGACGGACTCCGTGAGGATGATGAGGTCATTGATGCCGAATACCGGGAAGTGGAACCGGAAGAGACAGAATCAGAGATTGATGATTATGCAATACCGGATGAGCCGGAGAGCTATGCTTCTAACAGAGATTATGTAAGTGCAAAAGGCATGACACCACAGGAAGCCGCCGATGAAGACCGAATGGTAACACAGGCAGAATATGGTGCCGAGATAGAAGCTGAAACAACTGAAAAAGATCCATCAGAGCTTCAGTATATTACACCGATTGATTATGCCAAGCGTATTGCAGAGCTTGATGAAGACCTGCGTGATGCGGCGGAGATTCTTGTAACAGATTGCAGCTGCTACACTCCGTTTAGGGCATTCCTTATGGATGTGGTGCAGTCTGATTTTGCATTTATGCCAAATAAACTTGACCTTATCAGGGATATTGCATTAGGGACAGATAATGCAGAAAGAAAAGCATATTCCAACAATAAGTATGGTCTTGTGGAGTACTCAATCAGAAGCGGATATGTGAAGATCAGCTATAAGAACAGGAATGGTGTGCGTAAGGAAGGTGCACTTGACTGGCGTGAGTTATATGAAATCTTATCTTATATGGTAAAACAGCCATTTTACTGCGGAGAAGACCAGAAGAAGTATTATCAGGAGACAAAGCAGAAGGCTGACAGGGATAAGATGAATCCGGTCTATAAGAGATTCTTTGATATCGAGGATAGTGTAAAAGCCAATCGTCTTGAAACCAGGGAAAGAGCAATAGCGAATGGCTGGGAAACCAAAATTGATGAGAATGGACATGTAGTTTCAGATGATGCGGTACAGAAAAAGCACAACTTCCACTACAACCTTTGGGAAATGGAAAAAGGTGGAGCCAAGACCAGATACCAGTGGAATATGGATGCAATCCGCACTTTAAAGCAGATTGAATCAGAAAACAGGCTTGCCACACCGGAGGAGCAGAAAGTTCTGTCGAAGTTTGTCGGATGGGGCGGACTGTCACAGGCATTTGATGAGAATAACGCAGGCTGGAGCAAAGAATATGCAGAGCTGAAAGACCTTTTATCTGATGAGGAATACAGTGCTGCAAGGGCAACAGTAAATAACGCCTTTTATACTTCACCGGAGATTGCCATGTGCATGAACTCGGCACTTGTCCAGTTTGGTTTCAGAGGCGGCAATGTATTAGAGCCATCTATGGGTATCGGTAACTTCTTTGGAAGTATGCCGGCACCAATGCAGAGAAGCAAGCTGTATGGGGTGGAGCTTGACAGCATTTCAGGAAGAATTGCAAAGCAGCTTTATCAGAATGCCAATATCAGTATCACAGGATTTGAGAATACCACATATCCGGATAACTTCTTTGATGTAGTTGTCGGAAATGTGCCATTTGGTGATTATAAGGTTTTTGATCCGAAGTACAACAAGTATAACTTCCGTATCCACGATTATTTCCTTGCAAAAGCACTTGATCAGGTAAGACCGGGAGGCATGGTTGCAGTAATCACCACAAAGGGAACACTTGATAAGGCAAATCCTACTATCCGAAAGTATCTGGCTGAAAGAGCAGAGCTTGTGGGAGCGATAAGACTTCCGAATACTGCATTTAAAGATAATGCAGGAACCGAAGTGACAGCAGATATCCTGTTTTTGCAGAAGAGGGAGAGAAAGATTGATATTGAGCCTGACTGGGTGCACCTTGGTGTAACTGAGAATGGCATTGCAGTCAACTCTTATTTTGCAGAGCATCCGGAAATGATGCTTGGGGCTATGGAGTATGACACAAGGATTTACGGACAGGACAGCAGATATACAGTCTGTGTGAATGATGATGAGAACTTCAATATGTATGAAGCATTAAACAAAGCTATCGGTAATATCAAAGCCCAGATGACAGATTTTGAGAGAGTGGCAGATGAGGCGGAGCAGACGGAGGAAGTTATCCCGGCTGATCCGGATGTGAGAAACTACACTTACACATTTTTTGAAGGAAAGCTCTATTACAGGGAAAATTCCGAGATGGTAAGAAAAGAAGTATCACAGACTGCCGAGGAGCGAATCCGAAGCCTTGATGAAATCAGACAGATAACAAGAGAGCTGATTGATATCCAGATGGATGGCTGCAGCGAGGAGGAGCTTTCTGATAAGCAGAGACTTCTTAATGTAAAATATGATGCCTTCGTAAAGCAGTATGGAGCCATTACTTCAAAAGCAAACAGAATAGCTTTCAGGGATGACAGCGATTACCCGCTTCTTTGCAGTCTTGAGGAAGTAAATGAAGACGGGGAGGTGAAAAAAGCGGATATGTTTTATAAGCAGACGATTAAGGCAAAGACGGTCATAGACAGAGTGGAGACCGCTGTGGAAGCATTAAATGTATCCGTCAATGAATTTGGATATGTAAATCTTGCCTATATGCTCTCTATCTATGAGCCGGATATTACAAATGCAAAGGAAGAGCTTGCAGAAAAGTCAGGACAGACAGCGGATGAGATAACGCTAAGTGATGATGCTTTGACAGAGCTTAGAAGAGCAGTTCTTGTGGAAGAGCTGGATGGACTGATTTTCTTAAATCCCGACCGTTACAACGAGAACAATCCGGACATCGGATGGGAGACAGCAGACGAGTATCTGTCCGGAAATGTGAGAGACAAGCTTCGTGTAGCAAAAGCTATGGCAGCGGATACAGACAATCCACAGGCAGAAAGATTCGCAGGCAATGTGGCAGCACTTGAAAAGGTGCAGCCGGAATGGATTGAAGCCTCGGATATTGATGTAAAGATTGGTACAACTTGGATTGAGCCGCTTGATTATGAGCAGTTTATCTATGAGCTTCTCAATACACCAAGAAGAGCAAGGGCAGTCAGAAGCCAGTTTTACAATACAGGCATTCAGGTACACTTAAATAAGATGAGCATGGAATGGTTCATCGAGAATAAGAGCATGGATAAGCATTCAGTGGCAGCTACTAAGACTTATGGTACAAGCCGCATGGATGCTTATTCTATTTTTGAGGATACGCTGAATCTTAAAACTGTAACAGTAAGGGACAGGATTGATGACGGTGATGGCAAATATCATTACGAAGTCAATAAGAACGAGACAATGCTTGCAAGGGAAAAGCAGAACATGATCAAGGAGAAGTTCAAGGAATGGCTGTTTGCAGAGCCGGAGCGAAGACAGAAATATGTGGAGTATTACAACGAGACATTCAATAACATCCGTCTGCGTGAGTATGACGGAAGTCACTTACAGTTTCCGGGAATGAATCCGGCGATTGAGTTAAAGCCACATCAGAAGAATGCGGTGGCAAGAATCCTTCTTGGAGGAAACACCCTGTTGGCACACTGCGTTGGTGCCGGAAAGTCCTTTGAGATGATGGCTGCCTGTATGGAGCAGAAGAGACTCGGACTTGCCAATAAGACGATCATGGTTGTTCCAAAGCCACTTATCGGTCAGACGGCATCAGAGTTTTTAAGGCTTTATCCGTCAGCAAATATCCTGGTTGCCACAGAGCGTGATTTTGAAAAGAGCCGCAGGAAGCAGTTCGTATCAAGGATTGCAACAGGTGACTATGACTGTATCATCATGTCGCACTCGCAGTTTGAAAAAATCCCGATCTCAGCAGAGAGAAAGGAAAGAATGCTCAATGAGCAGATTGATGAAATCAGCTATGCGATTGATGAGATGAAGGAGCGTAACGGGGAGCGTTGGACTGTAAAACAGATGGAAAGCCAGAAGAAAAAGCTGGAGGAGCAGCTGAAATCCTTATCAGATGAGAGCAGGAAGGATGACCTTATAACCTTTGAGGAACTTGGTGTGGACTCTATCATGGTTGACGAAGCGCACAATTTTAAGAACCTTGCGATTTTTTCCAAGATGAATAATGTGTCAGGTATCAGCAGCAGTGGAGCGAAGAAGTCAACGGATATGCAGCTTAAATGCCAGTATTTGTCTGAGATAAATGATGGCAGAGGCATTGTGTTTGCGACAGGTACGCCAATATCCAATACCATGTGTGAGATGTATGTCATGCAGCTTTACTTACAGAAAGCGGCACTTGAAGAGATGGGGATTTATCACTTTGATTCCTGGGCAGCGAACTTTGGTGAAGTGACAACAGCACTGGAGCTTACTGTAGAGGGAAGCGGTTTCCGTTTTAAAAGCAGATTCAATAAGTTTACGAATCTGCCGGAGCTTATGAATATCTTTCGTGAAGTAGCAGATGTGCAGACCGCAGACATGCTTGACCTTGATGTGCCGGCTCTTCGTGGCGGCAAGCCTATCATAGTGGAGTCAGAGCCTGACTGGTATGTAAAGCAGGTTATGGAAGACTTTGTTGTGAGGGCAGAGCGTATCAGAGGTGGTGGAGTTGATCCAAGTGTGGACAACTTCCTAAAGATTACTCATGAGGCAAGATTACTCGGAACAGATGCAAGGCTGATTGATAAGGACGCACCAAATAATCCAGATGGAAAGCTCAATAAGGTAGCGGAGAATGTATGGAAAGAATATGAGAAAGGAAATGCCAACGGTCATATAGGCTGCCAGCTTATTTTTTCGGATATCGGCACACCGGGACCGGATAAGGATTTTACCATCTACGATTATCTGAAGGAAACACTGATACAGTATGGTATTCCGGCAGAGGAGATAGCATTTATCCATGATGCAAAGACCGACGCACAGAGGGATGCACTATTTAAGGAAATGAGAACAGGTAAGAAAAAAGTGCTTATAGGTTCTACAGATAAATGTGGTACTGGCGTTAATGTTCAGACACATCTGGTTGCAATGCATCATGTGGACTGTCCTTGGAAGCCAAGCTCCATTGAACAGAGGGAAGGACGAGGCATCAGGCAGGGCAACGAAAATGAAGAGGTGGCAATCTATAGATATGTCACCAAAGGAACTTTTGATGCATACAACTGGTCGCTTGTTGAAAATAAGCAGCGATTCATCAGTCAGGTCATGACAAGCAAGGCTGTAAGCCGAAGCTGTGAGGATATCGACGAGGCAACACTTTCCTATGCAGAGATTAAAGCGGTTGCCACAGGCAATCCTTTAATCAAGGAAAAGATGGAGATTGACAATGATGTCCAGAGATTAAAGCTCTTAAAGGCATCCTATGACAATCAGAGATATGGATTGCAGGATAACTTTATGATTAAGTACCCGAAGCTTATTAAGACAGCAACAGAAAAGCTTGCCAATGTAAGAGAAGATGTAAAGGCAAGGGATAAAGAACTGATTGATAATCCGGAATTTGCCATTACCATAGGCAAAGCAACCTACACAGAGCGTGTGGATGGAGGAACGATGATGCTTGAAGCAATCAGCAAATGTAAGACCGGAGAGACAACTGCAATCGGCAAGTTCCATGGATTTGAGCTGCTTGTGGAAAAGAACTTCCTTGGTATCAATTATATGGTGCTTCGTGGAAAGACTGAGTACAAGGCAGAACTTTCCACAAGTCCGGTCGGCAGCATGGTAAAGCTGGAAAACCTGTTCAATGGACTCCATGAGAACATTGATTTCTTAGAAAAGAAGATTGAGCAGTACCAGAATGACCTTGAAGCATCAAAGGCAGAGTATGACAAGCCATTTGCATACAGCAAGGAACTGGAAGAAAAGCTGTCAAGGCAGTGTGAACTGAATGCCCAGCTTGACCTTGAGAACGCAAAGGCTGTGGATGCAGACCTGAGCGGACCGGAGGAAGAAAGAGAAGCTGATGACAGAATGGAATCTGCAGCAATTGTAGCAGAGGATAAAGGTGCTTATCAAGCGGACAGAGAGGGCAGAACACGATAGGAGAGTGAATAATATGAGCATAAGAAAAGTGGTCGCAGGACTACTGATTACAGCAGGGATTGCCATTATGGCAGTCCCTTTTTTCTGGCGGGCAACCGGAGAAAAACAGACAGAACAGCTCATAAGTGAATTTGAGCAGACATTGGAGGATGATTACGATGAAGAAACAGATGTGGAGGAAGAGCAAACCTCCATTAGTAAAGAGGATGAAGCCATTCTTAAAGAAGGCGGTGTTATCGGCATCATTGAGATACCGGGCTTAGATATCAGGTATCCGGTAATGGAAGGAACCACAAGTAAAGTGCTTAATGCCGGGATTGGTCATATAGAAGAGACTGCAGGAATCGGAGAAAGTGGCAACTGTGTGTTATGCGGTCACAATGGCAGCAGATATGGCACATTTTTTACACCACTAAATCAGATTTCCATAGGAGATGATGTGACAATTATCGACAAAAACGGACAGACTCATATCTATGAAGTAACAGACACAGAGGTGGTAAATCCTTATGACAACAGCATTAAGACACAGGGAGAGGAAAAGGAATTAACTCTTTTTACCTGTTCCCAGAAAGGAACCATGCGTTTTGTAGTCAGGTGCATTTATAAGGAGGCGGTGATGGATGAATAAGAGATACCGGTTAGGTGAGATAGAAGAGGCAGTATCGGAAATGGAAGAGCTAATTGACATCGAGGATGATATTGCTGAGATTGATGATGACTTTCAGATAGTCGTAAGCGGCTGGTCTGTGTATGTCGAAAGCCTGAATCTGACACTCAGACAGGGAATAGCCTGTGTATGGGATGCAGTGGAAGGATTATTTATGCCTGATTTTGATGTGACCATCGTGTATGAGGGGAACATTGAAACACAGGAGTGGCTCTACTATGAGCAGGACGGAATGGTCGTTACACTTGGCAACTGGTTAAATGGCAGATTGTCTTGTGAACAGATAGAACAGCTTTGGTGTGAGCTTATCATACCGGAGCAAAACAAAGAACAAAAAGAAAGCGAGGAATAGCATATGAAGTATTCAATTAAGGTAAACGAAGTAAGGGCAAAAGAGGGCAGCAATATCAAAGGATTTGCAACAGTGGTATTCGGTGATTCATTTAAGATCACCAATATTGCAATCCTTGAGAATAAGGATAAGGGAGAGCTTTTCGTATCAATGCCAAGATACCGCTCCAATGAGCGTGATGAAAGCAACGGTGTGATCTATAAGGATGTGTGCAATCCTATTACAGCAGAGTTTCGAGAGGAACTCTATACCAATATCCTTGATGCCTATGCAAGAATTAAGGAACCGGAGAAAGAGGAGACACAGAAGCAGGAGCGTACACAGGAAATGCCGGAGTTTTCCGTAACTGTGACACCTTATGAGAGGGAAGGTAGTAACATCAAGGGACTTGCACGCATTTATTTTGAAAACAGTTTCATCGTAAATAATATCAATATCGTGCAGGGTAAAGAGAAAATCTTTGTATCAATGCCTTCTTATAAGACAAAGCAGGTGGATGAGCAGGGCAAGCCAATCTATCAGGATGTCTGCTATCCGGTCACAAAGGATTTCAGGGAAAAACTCTATAATGAGATTATCTCTGAATATGAGAAAGCAAAGGATAAGAGCAACGAAAAGGCAAGAGAGAGTGCAGAGAAACATCATGGCAATCCCGATAAAGAGAAGGACAAAGAGGCGACGCCCTTTCGATAATCAGTAATCAGAGTACAGGGGCGGCCAAGGCTGCCCCATTTACAGAATGGAGGAAACAGAATGGATATGGAAGCAGGAAAAACACTTACCAATGAGGAGGTTATAAGGGAACTTCTCAAATTACTAAAAAAGAATACCATGAAAGAGCAGGCAAATGATGTATTTGAAATATGCAGTTATGTGGATGGTCTGGAGAAAAAGATTGATTCCATGATGGAAGAACTCACCAACATGCAGAACCAGATCAAAGAAATGCAGGAAGATACACTTGTCAATAATGCAAAAAAGGCATTGTCAGAAGCACAGGAGCGACTTAATACCAGATGTGAGCAGATAAAGTCACAGGTATTAGAAGTGAAAGAACAGGTCAAATCTACAGCAAAGAGCATAGTTGATGAAGCAAAGGCAAAGGGAAGAACTGCATTATACAGGGTGTCGGAGTTCTTAGCAATTAAGAAAAGGCTTCTTGATATCCGAGAGAATGTAAGAGGTGCAATCAAGACCACGGATAAGGATATAGCAAAGACAGCACTTCTTGCAAAAGGATTTCGAGAAGCAGGGCAGACAGCAGCCAATGCATTCCGTACTTTTGCTGACAAGCCGGAGGTGGATTATTCACAGAAAGAGCAGAAACATCCCATTACAAAGGCGGTGCTTGCACCTATGAAAGCAGTGAGAAAGTTGTTTGTATCAATGGAGCTGCATTTGGATGCATCTATAGATAAGCTGGATAATCTGGCTATGAATGTGCAGCTTGATAAGGAAAAGTATATGGAGAATGTGAAAACAAAGGAACAGGAACAGACAGAGCCGGAGAGGGCAGAAGCTGAGCGAGTGGAAGCAGAGGTTGTATATTCACCGATGGTTGCTGAACCACAGGAGTATCAGTATAATGCAGATGCATTTGATGCTAGAGGTGTGGATGAGGTGAAGCAGGAAGCGGCACATAAGGAAGTATCAAAGGTAAGAGAAGATAAAGCCAGATAGTTTTGAGGACGTGGGAGAGATTCTGCGTCCTTTTTTAGTGCGGATCAATTTGATAGATGTTATAATGTGAAAAGATAAATGCGAAACATGCGCTATACTAGCAAAAGTTATTAATTATATAAAGGTGGGAGAAATTTGGCAAAAAGTAAAAAGACAAAAACACATAAAAAGATAGATGGTCAGCTTTTACAGATGAACAAGAAGTTTAGTAATCTCAAGGTGATGAAGGATATTGTTTCCATGATTCAGAAACCAAAACGGATGCAGGAATCAGAGACATTCCTATGACACAGATGGTATATGATGCGTTCCGTAAACAGAGAGAGCTGAACCTGATGCTTGGTTTGCAGAGTAATGTGGAGATCGGTGGACGTAGTGGATTCATCTTCAATACAAAACATGGGCGTCCGATCATGCCGGCGGGAGTGAACAGCTTTCTGAAAAACATTGTCAATGCCTATAATAAGAAAGAAAGCAAACTGGCAGAAGAAGAGAAGCGAGAGACGGGGCTGATGCCGCCTATTTCATCGCATACCCTTCGTCATACGGGATGTACCAGATTG
>ERZ791569.347-NODE-347-length-33039-cov-9.623696_pt1 | contig 33039 bp, 36 predicted proteins | sample MGYA00509973_ERZ791569 | MGnify/ENA primary metagenome ERZ791569 (study PRJEB30046, sample SAMN00791902) | human gut metagenome | study: EMG produced TPA metagenomics assembly of the A metagenome-wide association study of gut microbiota in type 2...
TTGTTGCTCAGGAACTTATAAATAAAGTTAAATTATAGTGTTGCGGAATTAAGGAATCATAAAAACATTAAACTTATTACAACAGAACACAATACAACAAATAGAAGAAGAAACATACACTGGCTTAAACCAATAGAGAAATGGATGTATAAACAATACAATTCCATTATATGTATTTCTGATAAAGCAAAAGAAAATTTACAAAAATATATCGGTTTGAACTATCCTATTAAAACCATATATAATGGAATTGATATCCAAAAATTTACACATGCTACACCTCTAAATAGGGACTCCCTAGGATTAAAAGATAATTTTATCATTTGCATGGTAGCAGGTTTTAGACCACAAAAGGATCAAGATACTTTAATCCGAGCTATGAAGAGATTACCTAACAACTTTCATTTATGGCTAATAGGTGATGGGGAAAGGCGTAAGGAACTTGAAATACTCACGCAAAAAGAAGAATTAACAAATAGAATAAAATTCTGGGGTATTCGTTCCGATATACCTCAATTATTAAAAACAGCGGATATAATCATTATGTCTTCTCATTGGGAAGGACTCTCCTTATCAAGTTTAGAAGGAATGAGTTCAGGCAAACCATTTATAGCCAGTGATGTAGATGGATTACATGAAATTGTAAACGGATATGGAATACTTTTTCCTGAAGGTAATGATAAAGCTTTAAGTGGAATAATTCTTAAGTTGATGACAGATAAAACTTTATACACAAATATTGCCAAAAAATGTCAAAAAAGAGCAGAAGAGTTTGATATTCAAAAGACTGTTAATTATTATCTAAATGCCTATCAGAAGATACTTCATAACCACAATAGCAAATAAAGAATTATCTAATTTTCTACCCATACTAATATAATACCAACCATATAAGGATGGAACAAATACCAAATAAAAATAGAATTGAGTATATAGACCTTATGAAAGGAATTTGTATAATTCTCATTATTCTTCTTCATAATCATATACACTCGTCGAACGACAGCATTAATGATATTTTAAGAAATATGAGAATTCCTTTATATTTTTGTCTTTCAGGATTATTTTTCAAAGAATATAATGGATTTTGTGATTTTATTACAAGAAAATTTAATAAATTAATAATACCATTCATTTTTTTTGCCTACTTTCCTTACGCATTATGCGAAATAGGATTAAACTATGAACGTTCAATTAAAACATATCTACTAATGAGTATTATACCATACAATTATCCTTTATGGTTCTTAAGATGCTTATTTGTAACATATATCCTATATTTTCTTTTCCACAAAATAACTAAAAGATTATCTTTAACGGTTCAAACAATCAGTATATTTTTAATAGCATTTTTCACCTATACTATTATTCAAAATTTAACTATACCCATAAAAATATTAGAAAATAGCATATTCAATATCATTACAGCATTTATAGCTCTTCCTTTCTTTCATATTGCATCTATTGTTAGACGCAAAGGATTTTTATCACAAAATATAAGCAATAAATATATTATAGTATTATTTATTATTTTCTTCTTTATCTGGATTTTAACTTTCCAAAACAATATTGACTATAGAACAATTCAATTTGGAAAGAATTTTGTATTTTTATATGCTAGTGCTTTGGGAGGAACCGGGTGTGTATGGTGTATAGCATACATTATAAAAAAGATGTTCTATATATCTTATATTGGAAGATATTCATTAATTGCGTTAGGGACTCATTATCCTCTAATTCTGTTATTTAATTCAATGGGTATTCACAATAAATACATCGTATTTTTATGCATTCTCATTGTAATGCCTGGAGTAATATATGTATTCAAAAAATATTTTCCATATATGACTGCTCAAAAAGATTTATTTGTATATAAAGATGGTAAGTTCAAACTACTATTGAATAAAAAGTGATATAAATGATCAATAAATTTTTTTATTTTAAGTATAAAAGCAGCATATAAATTAATTTGCTTTTACGACTTTAATTTTTAACACTAAATAGTTTTCTTTTTTCTTTAAGATTTTTACATTTGCAGCAGTCAGATATAAGTAATGACTTATAAGTTATTTATATAAACAACTTATAATTAACAGCTTATATTCTACACCAAAAAGAGAGTGAGAGAAAATGTTATATGAAACGACTTTACAAAACACCTAAACTATACCAATTCCCTAATATGGGAAAATTATCAAGTAATCAGCTTTCTTTACTTTCGGATGAAGAATTAGCTCAATACATAGAACAAAGCAGGGAAATAGAGTATACAAAAGTTTACAAAGCCAATCCTAATATCGTAATGCGGGAAGTGGATGGTGATTGTCTATTAATCCCTACAGGTAATGATATTGCCATTAATGGATTGATAACACTGAACCCCATTGCTCAATTTTTATGGCAACAGTTCCAGACTCCTTCTACTATTCCTGAAGTACTTGCCAAAGCAAAAGAAAAATACGATGATGAGGAAGGCTGTATGGAACAGGAGATAAGATGTTTTGTAAATGATTATATTGGAATTAATTTTATAATGGAGGAATAAAATATGAAAGAGAAATGGATGGCACCTAGAACGGTGATTGAGGAGTTTACTCCCAGTAATTATTGCGCTATATGTTGGGCTGTAGGATGCAAAGTACCAGAGAATAATAATGCTTATAATGGAGAAGGAGTGTTAATAGGAGGGAAAGATTCAAGAGGAGCTGTACACCAATATGACCACTGTGGTAATCCTAAGAATCAGTTTATAAGAGAAAAAGCAAATGGTAAAATTGAAATGATAGAAATGAATACTGACGGATTAGGAGATTTACTTTGTAATGTAACTTCACCTAGAAATTTTACATGGGAAGCAATTCAGGCTCAGGGTGGATTAGTTAAATGGGAAACATACGCCTCTGATAATAGAAAATGGTTACATTATGGATATGCTGTCAAGACTTCAACTACTTCAAATGCATCTTAAGTATTAATTTCTCAATATATTTGAAAAAATCTATTCTATGATTAAAAAACATAGAATAGATTTTTCTTTATATTCAACATAATGGATTCACTAGATGATATAACAGGGGTAGAAAAGTACCTGGTACTGAAAGCCACACAAACGCGGACTCCAATATCAGCTTCGTTTGAGCTGACGCCTTGCTGTAACTTGCAATGTGACATGTGCTTTATCCGCATGAAGCCTGCGGAAATGAAAGCTCACGGAGGCTTGAAAGATTTGGATTTCTGGCTGAACCTAGCTCAGGAACTGAAGGAGATGGGTACATTGTTCATTCTGCTTACAGGAGGGGAACCATTATTGTATCCGCATTTTAAGGAGTTATATCAGGAACTGAAGAAGATGGGATTTATCATTACCCTGAATACAAACGGAACTTGTATTACGGAGGAGATTGCCCAACTGTTTCATGCGTATCGCCCACGACGGGTAAATGTGACCTTATATGGAGCCAGTAGGGAAACGTACGAAAAACTTTGTCACCGGGCAGATGGTTTTGATCAGTGTATAAATGGTATCAGGCTGTTACGACAATATAATATTGATACGAAGCTGAATGTAAGTGTCGTCAAAGAAAATAAGCACGAATTTGACGAAATTCTGGCTATAGGCGATCATTTCGGTATTCCTTCGGAAGTGAACAGTTATATGTTCCCTTGTTCGCGGACTACACGCTACGGAATGGGGGCGATTGATGCCCGTCTTACTGCTGAAGAGGGTGGACGGTATGATGCGCTCTACCAGAAACATAAGCACAACAGTGAGTTTAAGGAGGTAATAGCTGCTACACTAAAAGAAGCGGAAGAAGCCGTTCCTTATCAGAATGAAGTAGTCATTACGTGCCGTGCAGGGAAAAGTTCTGCATGGATCAACTGGCAGGGAAGAATGACACCATGTGTAATGATGGAATATCCGGCTATCAGTTTGAAAGAGATAAGTACAAAAGAGGCCTGGAAGAATCTAGAAGAAATGATGAAAGAGTTGCCTGCACACAGTGATTGTAAAGGATGTAAGTTATGGAAACTCTGCCAGGCATGTTATGCTTCTGTTTCTTTGGAAAAGGAACATAACGGAAATGTGTCGTATCTGTGCCGCTTTACGCAATGTGAATATGATTTTCTGAAGCAACTGATTAATAAATAGTTTATGAGAGTTATCGATACACGTACGTATGTAGGAATGTTACGGGAGCTGACGGAAGCAGGAAAGGAGGTTAGCCTGATTATAGCGGGAAGTAGCATGGCTCCTTTTCTGGTACATCATCGGGACACAATTTATTTTAGTAAACCCGACAGTCCGCTGAAAAGGGGGGATATGGTGTTTTATCAGCGTACCGACGGACAATACGTAATGCACCGTATCTACAAGGTGAAAGGGAAAGAGTTTTACATGGTAGGAGATGCGCAGACTGAAATAGAGGGCCCTCTCAATGAAAAACAGATTTTTGCCCGTGTCACAAAGGTCAGACGAAAAGGGAAATTGATCCAACCGGGAGATTTCTGGTGGTGGTTCTTTGCCAAAGCATGGCTCAGTCTGGTTCCAGTACGTCCGTTCATCATTAAAATGTATGGCTTATGTTGTCGTTCTTAGCGTTTTTAGTAACTACTCCAGTTACATTTATTTTGCTTCCGTTACTTATCGGGCTGATAATCAAAAACAGGAAATGGAAGAGGGGGCTATATGCTACAGCTATTTTGCTGGCACTGATTTTTACGAATACACCGCTGCTGAAGAAAGCGGAAGAACAATGGTATAAGGAATACGACCGTCCACTGCCGGAGGGCAAAACTTACAAGTACGGAATTGTACTGGGCGGATACAGTTTCTGGGACTGGGAACGGAACCGTCCGGAGTTCAGCGGAATAGCGGACCGGCTGACGGAGGGAATCCGGCTGTATAAGTGTGGAAGGATTGAAAAGCTGGTACTGGCCTCGGATGGATCTATTATCCAAAGTAAGGATGGAAAAGGCTTACAGGGCAATCCGCAGGGGATGATGAAATACCTGAACGAACTGGGTATTCCCCAAGAGGATATCATCATGGAAACTTTTGCCAACAATACCAGAGAGAATGTTACATTTACCAAAAGATTGTTAGGCAAAGAGATGGATTCCGCCTCTATAGTAATTATTACTTCTGCTATACACATGAAGCGTTCGGTCAGTGCTTTTCAGGCAGAAGGAATTTATCCGGACTGCTATATTACAGACACATGGGTAGATGTAAAAGGACAGAATATAAGCTTCTTGCCTTCTGTAGGTACGCTGACCCAATGGCCGGAACTACTGCACGAATGGGTAGGATACGCCATGTATAAATGGCGGGGATGGTAAGGAGCTATTTTTTCTCCTCGGATTCTACTATTCCACGAATACGCAACTGATATCCTCGCTTCATTCCGGTACAAAAAACCGTTGCAGATTTGACAAATTTCCCGGGACGTCCTTCTGGATCGAAAGTAACAGAAACATCACCTGTCTTTCCCGGAGCAATAGGTTGCTTGGTCCACTGGGTAGCTGTACACCCGCAACTGGTAGTTACTTCAATAATCGCAAGGGGAGATTTTCCTGCATTTTTTATCTGAAATACGTGAGTTACTTTTCCTGCTTTTTCTTTAATCACACCAAAATCGTGTACTGATTTCGGACAGGTAACCAACACTCCTTGTGCTAATAATCGACAACCCAGTAAAAGGGTAAAAATCAATGCCCAAACAAAACGTTGCATACTGTAAAAAATATTCCTTGTAATTAAATTGCAAATTTAATCATAAAACATTCTTTTTAAACAATTTAATAACGTTATTTAATGAATTCTCTTTGTTGTTCATTTAATAATAATTACTTTTGTAAAGTTTTATCATAAATGAATAACAACACTAATAAAACGAATAATGAGAATGGAAAAACGTAATTATGTAAAGCCGTACACTGCGGTTATGAATGTACAGACTGAGGGAGTTATTGCTGCATCAAAAGAAGAAATTGTCGATTATAATGCATTTTGTCAAAATTCTTGTTTTAGTAATAACAACTCATGTAGTTGCAGTATACCTCATAGCCCAAGTTGCGAAAATCTAGAAAAAAATATTACCTATAAAACCTCCTACAAATGTAAAGTTATCAATGGAAGTCTAATAAATCTAGGAGGATCAGAAAGTTATGCTATTCATTATCAATTAATAAATGATAAACAGATTAAATTCTGGCCTTGTAACAAAAAATAAATTTCTACAAGCTAATATTTTCATAAACAGCATAATTCTAAATCATATAAATAGAGTGATGTAAATCGATACACACTTATTTATATAATACTTGATGCTTTATGTAAAAATGAACAAGCGCATACAAATCTCGACTTATAAAAGGAAACTTCTCACTGTTTACAGCGAAGTTTCCTTTTTATTGATATAACAAATACCAAGCTTTAACTTTTATCTAAAACACCTATACTCTTAAAGAACCTTAACAAAACACCCTCCATACCCGATTTATTTGTTATTTTGCAGCAAATTAGGGAATAAAGTGAATATACTCAATATAGATACATGTCCTCTCTGCGGGAAAACGCATTTTGAGGAAGTCATGACTTGTACGGACCATTATGCCACCGGTGAAAAATTTACGATTTACCGCTGTAAGGCGTGTGGTTTTTTGTTTACGCAGCATGTGCCCGACGAAAGTGAGATAGGCAGGTATTATGAATCGCCGGATTATATCTCGCACACGGATACGCGCAAGGGACTTGCCAACCGTCTGTATCACTATGTACGCGGTTTTATGCTGGGACGCAAGGCTTCGCTGATAGAGCGGATCTGCGGTACCCGAAACGGCAGCTTGCTGGATATCGGTACGGGTACGGGGTATTTCAGCCATTTCATGCAGAAACGGGGATGGAAGGTTTCTGCCATCGAGAAGAGCCCGCAGGCACGGGCGTTTGCCAAGGAGCATTTCGAGCTGATGGTGGAGGCTCCGGAAGCGCTGGCGGCTTACGGCAAAGGGAGCTTCGATGTGATTACGCTGTGGCATGTCATGGAGCATTTGCAGGATATAAACGGTACCTGGAAGCGGCTTGCCGACATGCTGAAGGAGCGTGGTGTGCTGGTGGTAGCTGTACCTAATCCGGTTTCGTTCGATGCACAGCATTACAGGGAGATGTGGGCGGCGTATGATGTACCGCGGCATCTGTGGCATTTTACGCCTTCTGTCATGCAGCAGTTCGGAGCAAAATATGATTTTATCCTGACCGAACGGCATCCGATGCCGTTTGACGCGTTTTATGTTTCCATGCTTTCGGAAAAGTACCGGGGAAGCCGTATGCCTTTCCTGAAAGGGATGATTAAGGGAACGGAGGCGTGGTTTGCTTCGCTGGTGAAAAAGGAACAGAGCAGTTCCATGATTTACGTATTCAGAAAAAAGTAAGGGTATGAGCAGAAAACCGGGATCTTTCTTTGATATGCAGTTCGTGACGTCGAGCATCAGCACGATGCTTGTCCTGCTGTTGTTGGGGATAGTCGTTTTTTTCGTAATGGCTGCCAACAATCTTTCTGTATATGTCCGTGAGAATATCGCTTTCTCGATTCTGATCAGTGACGATATGAAGGAGACGGATATTCTCCGCTTTCAGAAACAGCTGAACAAGGAGGTATATGTAAAGCAGACGACGTATATATCGAAGGCGCAGGCGCTGAAGGAGCAGACGGAGGCGATGGGAACAGATCCGGCGGAGTTTCTGGGACATAATCCGTTTACGGCTTCCATCGAGGTGAAGCTGAATGCGGATTACGCAAATTCTGACAGCGTTGCGTGGATAAAGGATGAGATTCAGTCGAAAAACAAGCAGGTGATAGAGATCAATTACCCGCAGGATCTGCTGGATGCGGTAAACAGTAATATCCGGAAAATCAGTATTGTATTGCTCGGACTGGCGGCGCTGCTTACGCTGATTTCGTTTGCGCTTATCAACAATACCATCCGGCTGGCGGTATATTCGAAACGTTTTCTTATTCATACCATGAAGCTGGTGGGGGCCAGCTGGTCGTTTATCCGACGGCCGTTTTTGCTGCGCAACATGTGGATAGGGATACTGGCTGCTACGATGGCGGACGCGGTACTGATAGGACTGGCGTATATGCTGGTGCATTATGAACCGGACTTGCTGGCGGTGGTTACACCGGGAGTGATGGTTGTGGTGATGGGAGCGGTTTTTGTTTTCGGGGTGCTGATTACTTCGCTCTGCGCACTTATTTCCATCAACAAGTATCTCCGCATGAAAGTGAGTGAATTGTATTATATATAATAGGTGAAACTAACCAATCAATTTTTCTTTTCAATATGGACAAAAAGAACTTTGCCTTTGATAAAACGAACTTCATCCTGCTGGCCGCGGGTATGGTGGTGATTATCATCGGTTTCCTGCTGATGACGGGACCGGGCTCTACGGAAACGACTTTCGAGCCTGATATTTTCAGTGTACGTCGTATCAAGGTAGCACCGCTGGTTTGCTTCCTGGGATTTATTTTCATGATTTACGGTATACTGCGCAAACCGAAAAGTATTCAAGATAACGATAATAATCTGACGGAATGAGCTGGATAGAAGCATTGATCTTGGGTATTCTGCAGGGATTGACGGAATATCTGCCTGTGAGCAGCAGTGGACATCTGGCTATCGGATCGGCACTGTTCGGCATAGAAGGGGAGGAAAATCTGACGTTTACCATCGTGGTGCATGTGGCAACGGTGCTGAGTACGCTGGTTATCTTGTGGAAGGAAATAGACTGGATATTCCGCGGGCTGTTTAAATGGCAGCTGAACGAGGAAACGAAATATATATTGAACATCGTGGTGTCGATGATTCCGATCGGCATTGTGGGGGTGTTCTTTAAGGATTATGTGGAGGAGATTTTCGGCTCGGGACTGCTGATTGTGGGATGTATGCTCCTGCTGACGGCTGTACTGCTGACTTTCTCTTATTATGCGAAACCGAGACAGAAGGAACGTATCAGCATGAGGGATGCGTTTATTATCGGACTGGCACAGGCTTGTGCGGTAATGCCGGGACTGTCGCGCTCGGGAAGTACGATCGCTACCGGTCTGATACTGGGTAACAAGAAGGAAACGCTGGCTCAGTTTTCTTTCCTGATGGTGATACCGCCGATTCTGGGCGAGGCTTTGCTGGATGGAATGAAGATTATAAAGGATGCTTCTGCGGTAAGTGCGGGCATCAGTACGGCATCACTGGTGGTAGGATTTCTGGCTGCTTTCGTTTCGGGATGTATCGCATGTAAGTGGATGATTAATATTGTAAAGAAGGGCAAGCTGATCTGGTTTGGCGTGTATTGTGCCATCGTGGGTATCATCACGATTGTTACAAGCTTGCTGTCATAAACACAAACGGATGAACTTTAAAGAAGGAGAAGTGTTATATTTTGACAAGCCGCTGCGATGGACATCGTTCGCGCTTGTGAATAAAGTGAGGTATCATATCAGCCGCAAGCTGGGAGTGAAGAAAATAAAGGTAGGACACGCCGGAACGCTTGATCCGCTGGCTACGGGGGTCATGATTATCTGTACCGGAAAGGCTACCAAGCGTATCGAGGAGTTCCAGTATCACACCAAGGAGTATATCGCTACGCTGCAACTGGGGGCTACAACTCCCTCGTACGACCTGGAAAAGGAGATTGACGCTACGTATCCGACGGAGCATATCACACGCCAGCTGGTGGAGGATACGCTGAAGAACTTCGTGGGAACGATAGAGCAGATTCCGCCGGCTTTTTCGGCTTGTAAGGTGGACGGCAAACGTGCATACGACCTTGCCCGCAAGGGGGATGAGGTGGAGCTGAAACCGAAGACGCTGGTGATTGATGAAATTGAGTTGCTGGAATGTAACCTGCCGGAAATCAAGATTCGTGTGGTATGCAGCAAGGGAACGTATATCCGGGCGCTGGCACGCGATATCGGTGAAGCTCTGAACAGCGGAGCGCACCTTACCGGACTGATACGGACACGGGTAGGGGATGTCAGACTGGAGGACTGCATGCAGGTGGATGACTTTGAGGCATGGCTCGACCAACAGGATATAGAAATTACAAACGATTAAGGAAAGGATAATAAGATGAAACTGTCACAATTCAAATTTAAGTTGCCGGAAGATAAGATCGCACTGCATCCGGCGAAGTACAGAGATGAGTCGCGACTGATGGTGGTTCATAAGGCTACCGGAGAGATTGAACATGTGGTATTCAAGGATATCTTGAATTATTTTGATGACAAGGACGTATTTATCTTTAATGATACAAAGGTATTTCCTGCACGTTTATATGGTAATAAAGAAAAGACCGGAGCACGTATCGAGGTGTTCTTGTTGCGTGAGCTGAATGAGGAACTGCGCCTGTGGGATGTGCTGGTGGACCCGGCTCGTAAGATACGTATCGGAAACAAGCTTTATTTCGGAGATGATGACTCGATGGTGGCGGAAGTAATCGATAATACGACTTCACGCGGACGTACACTCCGTTTCCTGTACGACGGGCCGCACGATGAGTTCAAGAAGGCGCTTTATGCGCTTGGTGAACCGCCATTGCCACCGTTTATCCACCGTCCGGCTGAACCGGAGGATGAGGAACGCTTCCAGACAATCTTCGCGAAGAATGAAGGGGCTGTAACGGTACCGGCTGCGGGATTGCATTTCAGCCGTGAGCTGATGAAGCGTATGGAAATAAAGGGTATCGATTTCTCTTTCATCACCATGCACTGCGGACTGGGTGGTTTCCGTGATATCGATGTGGAGGATCTTACCAAGCATAAGATGGACTCGGAACAGATGTTTGTGGAGGCTGAGGCTTGCCGCATCGTAAACGAGGCAAAGGATCGTGGCAATAAGGTGTGTGCGGTAGGTACTGACGTTATGCGGGCCATAGAAACAGCTGTGGGTACCGACGGACACCTGAAGGAATTCGAGGGTTGGACAAACAAGTTTATTTTCCCTCCGTACGATTTCTCACTGGCTAATGCGATGGTCAGCAACTTCCATATGCCGCTGTCTACAATGCTGATGCTGGTTTGCTCTTATGGAGGATATGAGCTGGTGATGGATGCTTATAACATTGCACTGAAAGAGGATTACCGCTTCGGTACTTACGGGGATGCAATGCTGATACTGGATAAATAAACGGATACCATGGCAAAAGTTTACTTGGGCCTGGGTACAAACATGGGCGATAAAGAAGCAAACTTACGTACTGCCGTCCGATTGATAAATGACAGGATAGGGAAGGTGACTTCCCTATCTTCTTTTTATCGGACTGCTCCCTGGGGATTTGTGTCGGATAATGATTTTCTGAATGCGGCAGCATGCTCGGAAACGCTGCTCGATCCGCTGGAGGTACTGCATCTGACGCAGGCTATCGAGAAGGAAATGGGCAGAACGGCCAAGTCGGTGGAAGGGGTGTATAGTGACCGTCCAATTGACATCGACTTGCTGATGTACGATGATACGGTGATGCAGACTCCGGAACTGACACTGCCGCATCCGCTGATGGGGGAACGGAGTTTCGTCATGGACCCGCTGGCGGAAATTGCCGGTGAGGTGGTACACCCTGTTTCGGGACTGACGATGGAAGAAATGAGAAAAAGGCTTGCCCAATTTATATAAAGCTATGTTAAAAGAGGGATAACTTTGTAATTATTCCAATTTATATCTGTATTTTTGCAGCCGAAAATAAAAGTGGAAAGATTTGAGTAGCTTGCAACCACGGAAAAAAATGCTAAAACACATAGTATAACACTCTTCCCTGATACAACTATCTACTCTTGTCCGTACACGGATAAACTTTTAATTAATCCTTTTTTAATTTTAAAGACATGGGATATTTATTCACATCCGAATCGGTGTCGGAAGGACACCCCGATAAAGTGGCGGATCAGATTTCCGACGCTGTGCTTGACAAACTGTTGGCTTATGACCCCAGTTCAAAAGTAGCTTGCGAAACGTTGGTGACTACCGGACAGGTGGTACTGGCAGGAGAAGTGAAAACCAAAGCGTATATCGATCTTCAGCGTGTAGCTCGTGAGGTAATCAACAAGATTGGTTATACCAAGAGTGAGTATATGTTCGAAGGTAACTCGTGTGGCGTATTCTCGGCTATTCACGAACAGAGCCCTGACATTAACCGTGGAGTGGAACGTGAGGACCCGATGAATCAGGGTGCCGGCGACCAGGGTATGATGTTCGGCTACGCTACCAATGAAACTGAAAACTATATGCCGCTGTCGCTCGACCTGGCACATAAGCTGCTGATGGTGCTGGCTGAAATCCGCCGTGAAGGTAAGGTGATGACTTACTTGCGTCCGGACTCTAAGAGCCAGGTGACTATAGAATATGATGACGACCGCCGTCCGGTTCGTATCGATACCATTGTGGTTTCTACACAGCATGATGAGTTTATCCAGCCTGCTGACAACTCGAAGGAGGCTCAGCTGAAGGCAGATGAAGAGATGCTGGCAAAGATACGTCAGGATGTCATCGAAATCTTGATGCCGCGTGTTATTTCTGAAATTCATAATCCGGAAGTGCTGAAGTTGTTCAACGACCAGATTAAGTATCATGTGAACCCGACCGGTAAGTTCGTTATCGGTGGTCCGCACGGGGATACAGGACTGACCGGACGTAAGATTATCGTGGATACTTACGGTGGTGCTGGTGCTCACGGTGGTGGTGCATTCTCTGGAAAGGATCCTAGTAAGGTAGACCGTAGTGCGGCTTATGCAGCACGTCATATCGCCAAGAACCTGGTAGCTGCGGGTGTTGCCGACGAAATTCTGGTTCAGGTTTCGTATGCAATTGGTGTAGCGCGTCCGATTAATATTTACGTGAATACGTATGGACGCAGCAAGGTGGCTATGAGCGACGGTGAAATTGCCAAGAAGGTGGATGAAATCTTTGATATGCGTCCGCGTGCCATCGAAGAACGTCTGAAGCTGCGTAACCCGATTTACAGTGAAACTGCTGCTTACGGACACATGGGACGTGAACCGAAGGTGATTACCAAGCATTTTGAATCGGCATACGAAGGCAACAAGGATGTAGAGGTAGAACTCTTCACTTGGGAAAAGCTGGACTATGTAGACAAGGTGAAAGCTGCTTTCGGAATTAAATAACTGACTGTTATGTAAATGAATAAAGAGAATGAGGGATATTCCGAAGGGAGTATTCCTCATTTTTTGTCTTGATATACTTCAACGCTGACTGATGAACGATATTAAAAATGTATGTGTGTATAGTGCTTCGAGCACTAAAATTGACCAGTCTTATTTCGATGCTGCCGAAAAGCTGGGGAAAATACTTGCTGAACGGAAGATTAATCTGATAAACGGTGCGGGATGTCTGGGGCTGATGTGTGCCATCAGTGATGCTACGCTACAGGCGGGCGGAACGGTTACCGGGGTGATTCCGCATTTTATGGTGGAACAGGGCTGGCATCACAAGGGGCTTACGCAACTGATTGAAACGGAAACCATGCACGAACGCAAGCAGATCATGGCGGATATGTCCGACGGGGTGATTGCACTGCCCGGAGGATGCGGAACGCTGGAGGAGTTGCTGGAAATCATTACCTGGAAGCAGCTGGGACTGTATCTGAAGCCTGTCGTTATTTTAAATATCAACCATTTTTATGATCCGCTGCTGGAGATGCTGAACCAGGCTATCGAACAGAATTTCATGCGCCGTGAGCATGGGGCTATCTGGCATGTGGCGGAAACACCCGAAGAAGCTGTAAATTTATTGTATAATACACCGGTATGGAGCAAAGAAATTCGTAAATTTGCGGCTATATGAGTACCGTCTGCCGTATAGGTGTAAAATATATTGCCGAGAAGATGGACGAGCAGCAGCAAAGGCTCGACCAGGCTCTGACAGCAAGCGTACAGGCAAATCCGAAAGCCGGTATGCAGGGACAGCCGTTGCCTTACCAGTTGCGCTCGGATGCTTTCGTTACCGGTATTATCCTGATTTGTTTCGTCCTGTTTTCTTATTCGCTGAAAAACGGAAAGAAATATGTGCTGCAACGGATAAAGGCGCTCTTCCAGTATAAAGAGCGGTTCAGCCTGTTCGATGATGCTACTACCTCGAACAACCGGTATGTCTTTACGCTGACAATTATCAGTTGTGTATTGTCCGGACTATATATTTATGAGTACATATCCGAAACGGATTTCATGCTGATACGCTCGGTTTCGAACGGACTGATGCTGGGAATCTATATCGGAATGTCCTTATTTTACATCAGCTTCAAATGGGTGGCTTATCAGTTTGTCAATTGGATTTTTTTTGACAAAGAAAGAAATAATTACTGGATTCAAACCTATTTTGACCTGGTGAGCGGAATTAGTTTTTTACTTTTTCCGGTCATGTTGCTTATTATTTATTTCAATTTAGGTATCCAGACAAGTAAAGTTTTAATCGTTTTTCTCCTGCTTTTTGCTAAAATATTGTTATTTTATAAGTCTATCAGGAACTTTTTCAAACATATTTATGGTTTTCTGCATTTTATTCTGTACTTTTGTGCACTCGAAATCATTCCCTTAATACTGTTTTGGAAAGGGATCACCTATATAAACAATATTTTGGTTTTAAAAATTTAAGACATTGAAGATTAAAAAAGTTCTAGTTTCTCAGCCTAAACCCACATCAGAGAAGTCGCCTTATTTCGACATTGCTGAGAAGTACGGTGTGAAAATAGATTTTCGCCCGTTTATAAAAGTTGAGAGTTTGTCGGCAAAGGAAATTAGACAACAGAAAGTTTCTATATTGGATCATACCGCCGTTGTGTTTACTTCGCGCCATGCAATTGACCACTTCTTTAGTCTTTGTTCTGAGATGCGAATCACGATACCGGAAACCATGAAGTATTTCTGTACGTCGGAAACAATCGCTCTGTATATCCAGAAATATGTTCAATACCGTAAACGTAAGGTATTCTTCGGCGCAACAGGTAAGTTTGCTGATTTGCTTCCGCTGATAGTCAAACATAACACGGAGAAGTATTTTATTCCGATGTCGGACGTACATAACGACGAAGTGAAGAACTTGCTCGACAAGAATAAGATACAGCACACTGAAGCAATCATGTATCGTACTGTAAGTAATGATTTCACTCCGGAAGAAAAGTTCGATTACGACATGCTGATTTTCTTCAGCCCGGCAGGTATACAGTCGCTGATGAAGAACTTCCCCGATTTCGAACAGAAAGATATTGCCATCGGAAGCTTCGGACCTACTACAGCTCAGGCTGTAAAGGATGCAGGACTTCGCCTGGATCTGGAAGCTCCTACGGCAGCAGCTCCGTCGATGACAGCTGCACTGGATATGTTTATCCGTAAGCATAACGCATAAAAACAATTTTAGATTCGGGCACGGACTACAGAAATATACGGATTTCACGTATGAAACAGTAATCCGTGCCTAAATTATTTTATTATGGCAGAACAAGAAAAGCATACCTTTCCGAAAACAGAACGTCTGAGCAGTGTTATCCTGATAGAAAAGCTGTTTGCAGGCGGGAGCAAGTCGCTTCCGGCTTTTCCTCTGCGTATCGTATACATGCCGGTAGAAGGTGAGGAGCTTCCGGCTGTTTCTGTACTGATAAGTGTACCCAAGAAGCGTTTTAAACGTGCGGTAAAGAGAAACCGTGTAAAGCGCCAGATACGTGAAGCGTACCGTAAACACAAGTATCTGCTTATCGATCCGCTGAAGGCTGCCGGGAAAAAAGCTGCCATTGCTTTTATCTGGCTGGACAATGAACTGCATGCTTCTGACGAAATAGAAGAGAAGGTCAAGAAATTACTTCAGATTACTGCGGAGCGTATGCTATGAGAAAGTTGCTGACATACTTGCTGTTGCTTCCTATTTATTTTTACCGGAACTGTATCTCTCCCTTTACTCCTCCTTCATGCCGTTTTACTCCGACGTGTTCGCAATATGCTGTAGAGGCTCTGAAAAAGCACGGACCTTTTAAGGGGCTGTATCTCACGATACGGCGATTATTGCGTTGTCATCCGTGGGGTGGATCGGGATATGACCCTGTTCCCTGAGCTTACTGTCTTTTACTGAATGTTACTGGATATTCATACTCATCGTTTGCCCGCTGATACTTCGGCTGCCTTGTTGAGCTGTTGCATGCGTGATGTGCCTTTGCCTGAAGGGGCGAGATTTATCTCGGCGGGTATTCATCCCTGGTATCTTACGCGTGAGGATTATCCCCGTCAGCTGGAATGGGTGGTGTCTATGTTGAACGACCGGCGGGTAATCGCACTGGGTGAAGCCGGACTGGACAAGCGGTGTGATACGTCGTTCGATCTGCAGGTGGAGGCATTTCAGGCTATTGCTTTGCTGGCAAGCCGGCACCAGCTTCCGTTACTGATACATGCCGTCAAAAGCAGTGAAGAGCTTATTGCACTGAAAAAAAGGATGAAGCCTGAAAATGCCTGGATCATTCATGGCTTCCGGGGGAAAAAGGAACTGGCTGAAAGTCTTGTCCGGCAGGGTTTTTATCTGTCGTTCGGCGAAAAATATCAGGCTGAGGCTTTGCAGGCCGTGCCAGCCGACAGGTTGCTGCTGGAAACGGACGAGAGTATCTGCCCGATAGAGGAACTATACCGGCGGGCTGCCTGCCAGCGGAATATCGGGGTGGAACAGCTCGTATCGGAGATACAAGAAACAACCGGCCTTCTCTTTTTTAATCAATAAAATTGGTTATTCAGAGAAAGAGTCGTACTTTTGCCTATCAATCAAATTATTATGTTAAACTAAGAATTTCATTCGATGAATTTTGTAGAAGAATTAAGATGGCGCGGAATGGTGCACACCATGATGCCGGGCACAGAAGAATTGCTGGAAAAGGAAATGGTTACAGCTTACCTGGGTATTGACCCGACAGCTGATTCATTGCATATCGGACACTTGTGTGGTGTGATGATGTTGAGACATTTCCAGCGCTGCGGACACAAACCGCTTGCCCTGGTAGGAGGTGCAACAGGTATGATCGGCGACCCGTCGGGTAAGTCACAAGAACGTAACCTGCTGGACGAAGAAACATTGCGCCATAATCAGGAATGTATCAAAAAGCAGTTGGGCAAGTTCCTCGACTTTGAGTCGGATGCCCCGAACCGTGCAGAACTGGTAAACAACTACGACTGGATGAAAGACTTCTCTTTCCTTGACTTTGCCCGTACGGTAGGAAAGCATATCACCGTAAACTATATGATGGCAAAGGATTCTGTTCAGAAACGTCTGAACGGAGAAGCTCGCGACGGTCTTTCATTCACTGAATTTACTTATCAGCTGTTACAAGGGTACGACTTCCTGCATCTGTATGAAACCAAAAACTGCAAGCTTCAGCTGGGTGGTTCCGACCAATGGGGTAACATTACAACCGGAGCTGAACTGATCCGCCGTACAAACGGAGGAGAGGTGTTTGCCCTGACTTGTCCGCTGATTACAAAGGCTGACGGAGGTAAGTTTGGAAAAACAGAATCAGGAAATATATGGCTCGATCCTCGATATACTTCGCCTTATAAGTTCTATCAGTTCTGGCTGAATGTGAGTGATGAAGATGCAAAACGCTATATCAAGATATTTACTTCACTGCCTAAGGAAGAAATAGACGCACTGATCGCTGAACACGAACCGGCTCCTCACTTGCGTGTATTGCAGAAACGTCTGGCAAAAGAAGTTACTATCATGGTTCACTCTGAAGCTGACTACGAAGCTGCTGTGGAAGCATCGGGTATTTTGTTCGGTAACGCTACTTCGGAAGCTCTGAAGAAGCTGGACGAAGATACGCTGTTGTCTGTATTCGAAGGTGTACCGCAGTTTGAGGTATCGAAGACGGATATCGAAGCGGGTATCAAGGCTGTAGACTTGTTTACTGAAAAAGCGGCTGTATTCGCATCGAAAGGTGAAATGCGTAAGCTGGTTCAGGGTGGTGGTGTTTCACTTAATAAGGAGAAACTGACTGCATTCGACCAGGAAATTACAACAGCTGACCTGCTTGATGAAAAATACCTGCTGGTTCAGCGTGGTAAGAAGAACTATTATTTGCTGATAGCGAAATAATAAAGGCTTATAACCTTATATGTATATTCTGAATCCCTTGCCCTTACGGGTGAGGGATTTTTTGTTTCCGTTCTTAATAGAAAAGTAACTTCTTATACATCTCTACGTAACAGCATACCAGTACTTTTAGGTAGTTTTTTAAAAGAAGTCTACTATGAATATTATCTCAGGAAAATACGCAGTTTCGTGTACACCGGAAGGGAGTTATTACGCCTATTCACTCATGCACGAACAGTGTTGCGCTTACGGGGAAAGCGAAGAAGAAGCCCTGGAAAATCTGGAAACAATGGAGTCGGAGTTTCTGGAAGAAATAAATGAACTGTATCAAGAAGCTTGGGCATAAAATTACGACTATGAAAAATCTATTATCGAACGACCGGCTGAAAGCGTATGCTGTTTGCCTGATTATGGTCTGCATCTCTTCATTGTATCTGTTTTATCTAGGATATAATCTTTATCAATACGGACATTAAATAAGTTTAGCATGGAATCACGACGCAATTATCGTACGATTGTTCTTTCTGATATTCATTTAGGAACGTCTCACTCGAAAGTAGAACAGGTATGTAATTTCCTCAGTCAGACTAACTGTGAACGGCTGATTCTGAACGGTGACATCATAGACGGATGGAGCCTGCAAAAATTCGGTGCCGGAAAGTGGAAGCCTCAACATACAAGGTTCTTCAAAATAATCATGAAGATGATGGAAAATTACGGAACAGAAGTAATCTATATAAGAGGGAATCATGATGATTTTATCGACAGCCTGGCTCCGCTGAAATTCGCCAACCTGAGTATTGTAAAAGAATATATGCTGGAAAGTAATGGAAGACATTACTTCATCACTCACGGGGATGTATTCGATAAGGTAACTACACAGATGAAATGGCTTGCCAAACTGGGGGATATCGGCTATACACTGCTGCTCTGGCTGAACAGTCAGTATAACCGCTGGCGAATCAAACAGGGAAAACCTTACTATTCATTGTCGCAGGAGATAAAGCAGAAGGTGAAATCGGCTGTTTCGTATATATCAGACTTCGAAAAGGTATTGGCTGAATTTGCCCGTAACCGTCAGTGCGAAGGGGTTATCTGCGGACATATTCATCATCCGGAGAATAAAATGATAGGTGATGTGCATTATCTGAACTCCGGCGACTGGGTTGAAACGATGTCGGCGCTCACTGAGGATGAAGAGGGCAACTGGGATATCCTGTATTATTCCGCTGACATGGATAAAGAAAATACAAACAACGAGAATATGGTTCTTACACTTATACCTGCTGCATCATGAAAGTAATATTTATTGTTCAGGGAGAGGGAAGAGGTCATCTTACGCAGGCTATTGCCATGGAAAGGCTTCTGACAAACAACGGATATCATGTGACCGAAGTACTGGTGGGAAAAAGCTTGTCGAAACGGCTCCCGGGATTTTTCACACGTAGCATTCAGGCTCCGATCAAACAGTTTTCAAGTCCTAACTTCCTGCCTACACGGGCTAATACACGGGCCAATATTCCATACAGCCTGATACGAAATCTGCTTAAGCTGCCCGAATATGTTGAAAGCATGCGCTTCATACACCAGCGTATCAAGAAAAGTGAAGCGGATATCGTAATCAACTTCTACGAACTGCTGACCGGATTTACTTATTTCTTATATCGCCCTGCCGCACCACTAGTCTGTATCGGACACCAGTATCTGTTCCTGCACAAAGATTTCCACTTGCCTACAATCAACAAGACAGAGCTGTTCTTTCTGAATTTATTCAGCCGGCTTACGTCACTGGGAGCATCCCGGCGCCTTGCCTTATCTTTCCACTCGATGAACCCGGACAAGAAGCAAAATATTTATGTCGTACCGCCTCTGCTAAGACAGGATGTATTCTATCAGGAAGTCTCGCAGCATAATTATATCCATGGCTATATGGTTAATTCCGGATTTGCCGAGGATGTATACCAGTGGCACAAAGAATATCCGGACATACCTCTCCGGTTCTTCTGGGACAGATGGGAAGAAGAGCCTGTAAAGAGAATAGATGATACCTTGTCGTTCTATCAGCTGGATGATACGGTCTTTCTCCGGCAAATGGCAGGATGCAAGGCATATGCCAGCACGGCAGGATTTGAATCGATATGCGAAGCAATGTATTTCAGGAAACCTATCCTGATGGTTCCGGCACATATAGAACAAGAATGCAATGCATACGATGCGATGCAGAACGGGGCAGGAATCGTGGACGAAACATTCAACTTGAAACGCCTGCTTGACTTCAGCAAGGAGTATCAGCCGAACTTCAAATTCACTTACTGGGTACAGTCTGCCGAAAGCATTATTTTAAACGAACTGGAGAGTCTTGCTCCTACTCACTTTGAGGAACATATGTACATGGTGGAAGAATTTGTCTAAAATGTAAAAAATCTCTTCTTTTGTCATACACTTGTAACAAGAATGTATTTTCTTTACAAAAAAATATATTTTCCTATGACGCAGAAGAAAAAAGAACTTCCTTATCTGGAAAGAGATATCAGCTGGATGTACTTCAACCGCCGCATTTTACAAGAAGCGGCACGTCCTCATGTGCCTTTGCTGGAACGTATGGCATTTTTGGGAATTTATTCGAACAACCTGGATGAATTTTTCAGGGTGCGAATGGCAACTCAGAACCGTATTGCCGAATGTACGGATAAATCGACTTCACGGGAAAGTGAACATGCCAAAAAGTTGATCAAGCAAATCAGCAAACAAAATACGGAATATACCAAGATTTTCGAAGAAACAATCCGACAGACTACCGAAGATCTTAAAAAAGAAAATATATACTTGATTTCGGATACCGAAGTTTCCAATGAACAACTGGAGTTCATACGCTCATATTACAAGGAAAAGCTGAGCGGTTCGATTATCCCCATCTGGTTTTCTGCTATCAGATACTTCGACTTTGAAAATGACGAGAATATTTATCTGGCAGTGAAAGTCAGCCGTCAGCAGGGTACGAAACAGATTTCCGACTATGCCTTTCTTGAACTTCCAGTAAACATTTGCGGACGATTCATCCGTCTGCCGGATTATGAAGAGAAAAGTTATCTGATCTATCTGGATGATGTAATCCGTTGCTGCCTGCCTTTGGTTTTCGAGGGACTGGAGTATACGGATTTTCAGGCTTATGCCTTCAAGTTTACGCGTGATGCGGAAATGGAAATAGACAACGACCTGCGTACCGGTACGCTGCAAAAGATCTCGAAAGGAGTAAAAAGCCGTCGTCGTGGAGAACCGCTGCGTGTCATCTACGATGCGTGCATGCCTAAAGATATGCTCAGACGTGTCTTGAAGAAGATGGATCTGGACAAGCTGGATACGGTGATAGCCAGCGGACGTTACCAGAATCACAAGGATTTTATGAAGTTTCCCGATTGTGGAAGAAGTAATCTGAAATATCCTCAATGGCCTCCTATCCTGAAAAAAGAACTGGATGGAAACGACAGTATCCTGACCAAGATACAGAAGAAAGACCGTTTCATTCATGTTCCTTTCCACAGCTTCGACTCGTTTATCAGGGTACTTCAGGAAGCTGCTGTGAACAAACATGTGCAAAGCATTAAAATCACATTATACCGTCTTGCCAAAGAATCGAAAGTAGTAAAGGCACTGATGGCTGCCGCACGCAACGGGAAAAAAGTAACGGTAGTCATCGAACTGCTGGCACGATTTGATGAGGCCTCGAACATCAACTGGTCTAAGAAGATGCAGGATGCGGGAGTCAATGTAATATTTGGTGTTGAAGGTTTGAAAGTGCATTCAAAGATTACGCATATCAAGATGAAAAAAGGGCCGGATATAGCATGTATCAGTACCGGAAACTTCCACGAGGGTAATGCTCGCATGTACACCGACTGTATGCTGATGACGGCTGCTCCACGTATCGTGAAGGATGTACATTCGGTTTTCGATTTCATCGAACGTCCTTACAGTCCAGTCAAGTTCAAGGAACTGCTTGTTTCGCCAAACGAAATGAGAAACAAGTTCATTGCCCTGATCAACAACGAAATTAAAAACAAGAAGGCAGGAAAGGATGCCTATATCAAAATAAAAATAAACCATATTACCGATCCCTTTATGGTAAACAAGCTGTATGAAGCTTCTCAGGCAGGAGTCGATATCCAGCTGGTGGTACGAGGCAACTGCTCACTGATAACAGGCATAGAGGGAGTAAGTGAAAATATCCGGATAAACGGTATCATCGACCGCTATCTGGAACATTCCCGTATATTTGTATTTGCATCGGGGGGAGAAGAGAAAATCTTCATCGGTTCGGCAGACTGGATGCCACGTAACCTGAACAACCGCATAGAAGTCATTACACCTGTATACGATCCGGTAATAAAGAAAGAAATGAAACACATCGTAGAGGATGGATTTAAAGATACCATGCAGGGACGTATTGTAGATGGAAGCGGAAAGAATCTGTTCAGGGAGGAAGAAACTCCTTTCCGTTCACAGGAAGCATTATACAATCACTACCTAAATGAAAACATATAAATATGAATGAAAACGAAACTCGAAAAACAAACTATGCTGCCATCGATATAGGTTCGAACGCGGTACGGTTGCTGATTAAGGAAATAAAGGAAGAGCAAGGCAAGGCTCATTTCTCTAAAGTACTGATGTTGCGTGTTCCACTCCGTCTGGGATTTGACGTATTCGATATCGGAAAAATCTCAGAAAAAAAGGAGAAAAATATGATCCGGCTGATGAAGGCTTTCCGCCATCTGATGAAGATTTACGATGTAAAGCACTGCCGTGCATGTGCTACCTCGGCTATGCGTGATGCCAAGAACGGTATGGATATCATCAAACAGATAGAAAAAAAGACTGGTGTGCACATCGATATTATCGACGGACAGGAAGAGGCTAAGATTATATACAACAATCATGTGGAGCACATGGAAGACCAGAAGGGCAACTACATGTATGTGGACGTAGGAGGAGGAAGTACGGAAATCAACCTGCTGTCGGAAGGCCAGCTGGTTTGCAGCCGGTCGTACAACATCGGTACGGTACGTATGCTGAACAATGCCGTGAAGGACAGTGAATGGGAACGTCTGAAAAATGATCTGGCCGAACTGGCTAAGTCGTACCCGCAGACCAATATCATCGGTTCGGGAGGTAACATCAATAAGCTATACCGTCTTGCCGACAAGAAGAACAAGAAGAAAATGACCATGCAGGTTTCCGTCTTACAGGAGTTGCACACACGCCTGAAAGCGCTTTCTCTGGAAGAACGTATGGAACAGTTCGGCATGAAACCCGACCGCGCGGATGTAATCATTCCGGCTGGTGAAATTTTCCTGACTATTGCCAATATTATCGGAGCCTCTTATATCCATGTTCCGGTTATCGGCTTGTCGGACGGAATCATCGACGAACTTTACTTGCAAAACAAAAACAATCAACCTGCCTGAAGCAGACAGACATAAAAAAATGCGGTGTAATCCACCGCATTTTTTTATTGACCATAGTCTGATATCATTTCTTATCTATTTCCTTCAGCAATTCGTCTACCGCAGCCTTCAGCTGTGTATCTTCTCCCTTGACAATTGTTTCAGGGGCATTCAGCACGTAGATATCAGGATCGAGTTCTGCATTCTCCAGGTAGCTTCCATCCGGCAAACGGTAACCTACTACAGGAATACCGAACACCAGTGTCGGATCTTGCATTCTCACCCAATTGACACTAGTCATTGTTCCCGGAACAGGAGCTCCGACCAGCTTACCTAAACCGCGATGCTTATATACCCACGGAGTACCATGTGCATTCGAGTAGTTTGCCTCACACTGCACCATAATAGAAGGCTTGTTCCAGCGGCGGCTCGGCATATCGCAGGCTTCGCGTCCACGGACTACCTGAGTAAAGTATTTCTTTCCGCTGAATAATATCTCGATATCTTCGTGCAGACGTCCGCCTCCGTTAAAGCGTGTATCGATGACGATACCTTCACAATTATTGTACTTGCCCAGAATATCGGAATAAACCGTACGGAAACTTCCATCGTCCATCGACTCGATATGTACATAGCCCAAACGACCGTTTGACCACTTTTCTACATCGGCTGCACGCTGTTTTACCCAACGCTGATACAATAAATCACTGAGCACTCCCTTGCTTACAGGACGTACAACTTCATCCCAGTGTTCTTTGGTCTGTGGATCGTACAATGAAACCAAAATTTTCTTTCCGACCTTATCATTCAGCAACGATGTATAGTCCTGATCTGCCTGAATGGATTCACCGTCAATCTTCTCGATGATGGTTCCAACTTTCGCACGAGTCGTTTTACGGTCGAACGGTCCTTTTTCTATCACTTCAGCAATGCGAAGACCATCACCGGTATAATCCCAGTCGTACAACAGTCCCAGTTCGGCAGTTGCTTCCGTTTTCATATCCGGATAATATCGTCCTCCCGTATGAGAAACATTCAGTTCGCCCAGCAGTTCACTCAGCATTTCAGCATAGTCATAGTTATTGTTGATATGTGGCAGGAACTTACGGTAAGTAGCAGTCATAGCATCCCAGTCTACTCCATGCATATTTACGTTATAGAAACGTGCCTTTTCCTCACGGTATACATTGTCGAACATATATTCGCGTTCGGCAGAAGGCAACATTTTCATGCGGGCATTGAATGTAACCGGTTTCAGTCCTTCGGATGAAGCATCCATTTTCTGCATAGTACCTCCGCCCAGGATAAAGATATTCTTACCTTCCTTATCCATTTCCATGTCAGCCCAGCTGGCATTCATCTTATGCAGCAACTTGGTTTCACGCTTGCGAAGATCCATCTTCCACATATCAAACCCGTCTTCGAATGCTGACAGGTAATACAATTTCTCCCCGTCTTTCGAGATAATGGCCGAAGCTAAGTCAGAAGAATTCGGAGTCAGACGGATGATACGGTCTTCGATACCTTCCGTTTCTACCACAATATCCTTCACCTTCTTTTCTTCCTTGGCATCCTTATCGTCCGATTTTTTGTCTTTCTTAGAAGCCTTATCATCCTTTTGGGCAGCTTTTTCCTGCTCCTTTTCCAGTTCCTTCTGCAATTCGTAATCCTCCTTGCTCAGGCGGAACTTATCGTATGCATCCTGATTGAGGAAAGCTATCATCACATCGTTCAGCGAACCCCATGAAGCATGATTACGCATACCGTAACGCTCGGTAATGAACAAGATGGCATTTCCACCCATCACCCAGCGTGGAGAACCACTTGTATAGCCGCTGTTTGTCAGGTTAATGATCTGTCCCTTTCCGTCAGCACTCACCAAACCTATATCCGAATACGGATCGTGCTTGTTTCCGATAAACTCAAGTGTAAACCATTTGCCGTCGGGCGACCAGGAATAATCGAATCCTCCGGAACGGGTATACCAGGTAGAACCATCCGTTACCTGACGAATCTTCTTCGTATCCAGGTTAACGACCATCAAGCGATTACGGTCCTCTATAAAGGCAACTTCCTTACCATCGGGAGAGAACTGCGGATAATCACGTTCCAGTTTCTTATCATGTATCAGTGGCTCTTCCTCTATCAGAGTAGCATTAGGGAAGTTCAGATCTTCCTTACGGCTGATTTTAGCAATATACAAATCACGCTTACCATTTCTTTCGCTGGAATATACCAACGAACGGTTGTCTACTCCGAAAGAAAGTCCACGCTCTGCTTCCGGAGTATGAGTAACCTGTTTGGTAGTTCCATATTCAACAGAAGTCACAAATACCTCTCCACGTACAATAAACGCTACTTGCTTGCCATCGGGAGAAACAATCGCTTCCGAAGCTCCACGAGTGAAACTATAAGAAACAGGCAATTCTTCCTCATCACGAACCAGCGAAACAGCTACCTTTTTCGGTTTTCCATCCACCGGCTGTGTATAGATTTCCCCATCGTATGTATAACAAAGCGTTCCGTCATTTCCCATCGAGAGGAATCTCACCGGATTAGTCTTAAACGAGGTGACAGGCTGTATTTCTTTCGGATTATCCAACGGGAAACGATAGACATTAAACGATCCGCCATTACGTTCACTCAAGAAATAAACCTGTTTGCCGTCAGGACTCAATACCGGATTACGGTCCTCACCAGCTACTTCAGTCAGGTTAGTATGCTTGCCGGTCTTTGTATCGTACATCCATACATCGCGAGTAATGGACGATGTGTGATGCTTACGCCATTCACTTTCTACTCCTTTCTGATCCTGATACAAGAAGAAATCGCCCGACGGAGCATAGCAAACCATTTCAGCCGGTGTACCAAGCATCTGTTGCGTACGTCCACCCGCTACCGGTACTTTATAAAGCTCAGTCATTCCCGATTTCGGGAAAAGCGCACTCGAAGCCGGGTCCTGAATAGAAGCCGAGAACACAACGTATTTTCCGTCAGGAGTAAAAGTCGACGGTATTTCAGAAGCTGAATTCATAGTCAGTCGCTTGGCTGTGCCTCCGTCGGCAGGCATTATGAACAGATCAAAATTCCCGAAGCGGTCGCTGGCAAAAGCAATCTGCTTACCATCGGGTGACCACACAGGGTTCGACTCATACGAATCTTGAGAAGTAAGGCGCACAGCTTCCCCTCCGGCGGCTTTTACTTTATAAATATCCCCCTTATAACAAAAGACAATTTCTTTACCATCGGGAGAAATATTTACATCACGCAGCCAAAGCGGAGTGATTGCAAATGCTGAAAAAGAGCTAGCTCCCAAAGCTAAAGTTACTAACAGTTTTTTCATGAACATATATTTTATGGTTTTCGCAAAGATAAGGATTAAAGCATGAAGAGAAAAAAAAGTGAAAAATAATTTGGAATATATTAGATAAATCACTTATCTTTGCAGCGTTTTCGAGAGAAAACAAAGAAAGTTTGGACTATGGTGTAATGGTAGCACAACAGGTTTTGGTTCTGTTTGTCCAGGTTCGAATCCTGGTAGTCCAACGGAAAACAGCCACGAGGAGTCCCCGGAAGATTATTCTTTCGGGGATTTTCTTTTATATACCTCCCTTAAAAATATTTACGTATCTTTGCACCGATTTTACAACGTGATTATAAACAATAACTAAGAAGAAAGGATTAACCGTGGCTAAGGACAATGACGTGGTATTAACCCCCATGATGAAACAATATTTCGACTTAAAGGCAAAACATCCCGATGCAGTTATGCTGTTCAGATGTGGCGACTTTTATGAAACGTATTCGGAAGATGCCGTAACAGCTTCCGAAATCCTGGGAATCACGCTGACCAAACGTGCCAACGGACAGGGTAAAACGGTGGAGATGGCAGGATTTCCGCACCATGCGCTCGATACATACCTGCCGAAACTGATTCGCGCCGGTCGACGTGTAGCTATCTGCGACCAGCTGGAAGATCCGAAAACTACAAAAAAGCTAGTAAAAAGAGGTATCACCGAACTAGTCACTCCGGGTGTTGCCATCAGCGATAATGTGTTATCGTATAAGGAAAACAACTTCCTGGCTGCCGTACACTTCGGCAAGACAGCTTGCGGCGTCGCTTTCCTGGATATTTCGACGGGAGAGTTTCTTACCGCTGAAGGGCCTTTCGACTATATCGACAAGTTACTGAATAATTTTGCCCCGAAAGAAGTCTTGTTCGAACGGGGAAAGAAACCGATGTTCGAAGGTAACTTCGGCAGTAAGTTCTTTACCTTCGAGCTGGACGACTGGGTATTTACCGAAGCGTCTGCCCGTGAAAAGCTGCTGAAACATTTCGAAACCAAGAACCTGAAAGGTTTCGGAGTGGAACATCTGAAGAATGGTATCATTGCTTCCGGAGCCATTCTGCAATATCTGGATATGACGCAGCATTACCAGATCGGGCACATCACTTCGCTGGCGCGCATCGAAGAGGACAAGTATGTACGCCTCGACAAGTTTACGGTACGCAGCCTGGAGCTGATAGGCAGTATGAATGAAGGCGGAACCAGCCTGCTCGACGTCATCGACCATACCATCAGTCCGATGGGAGCCCGCCTGCTGAAGCGATGGATTGTCTTCCCGCTGAAAGACGTGAAGCCCATCAACGAGCGACTGGATGTAGTGGAATATTTCTTCCGCGAACCGGATTTCAAGGATTTTATCGAAGAGAAATTACATCTGATAGGCGATTTGGAACGTATTGTTTCGAAAGCTGCCGTAGGACGTATCTCTCCCCGTGAAGTCGTTCAGTTGAAAGTAGCCTTACAGGCGATAGAGCCGATCAAGAATGCCTGTCTGAATGCCGACAACGAAAGCCTGCGAAAAATAGGAGAGCAGTTGAACCTCTGCGCTTCCATCCGCGACAAGATTGCCAAGGAAATAAACAATGATCCTCCGTTGCTGGTCAACAAGGGAGGAGTGATTGCCGACGGAGTCAATCAGGAGCTGGACGAACTGCGCCACATTGCTTACTCGGGCAAGGATTACCTGCTGCAAGTACAGCAGCGCGAAAGCGAACTGACAGGCATCCCCAGCCTGAAAATAGCCTACAACAACGTGTTCGGCTATTACATCGAGGTAAGAAATACACATAAAGACAAGGTTCCGGCCGACTGGATACGCAAGCAGACACTGGTCAATGCAGAACGATACATCACGCAGGAACTGAAAGAGTACGAAGAGAAGATTCTGGGAGCGGAAGACAAGATTCTGATTCTGGAAACCCGTCTGTACAACGAACTGGTGTCAGAGCTTGCCGATTTCATCCCCGCCATCCAGATCAATGCCACGCAAATAGCCCGTCTGGACTGCCTGCTGTCGTTTGCCAATGCAGCCCGGGCCAACAAATATATCCGTCCGGTGGTAGCCGACGACGATATCCTCGATATCAAGCAAGGACGTCACCCGGTCATCGAAAAACAGCTTCCGGCAGGAGAAAAATACATTGCCAACGATGTGTATCTCGATACGGAAACGCAGCAGATCATTATCATCACCGGACCGAACATGGCAGGTAAGTCTGCCTTGCTCCGACAGACGGCACTTATCACCCTCATGGCGCAGATAGGTTGCTTTGTTCCTGCCGAAAGTGCGCATATCGGACTGGTGGATAAGATTTTTACCCGTGTGGGAGCCAGCGACAATATCTCGGTGGGCGAATCAACCTTCATGGTAGAAATGAACGAGGCGGCAGATATCCTGAACAACCTTTCGCCACGCAGTCTGGTATTGTTCGACGAGCTGGGACGCGGTACATCTACTTACGACGGTATTTCCATCGCCTGGGCTATCGTAGAGCATATACATGAGCACAAGCGAGCCCGTGCCCGTACGCTCTTTGCCACACACTATCACGAGCTGAACGATATGGAAGAGAGCTTCCCGCGTATCAAGAATTACAACGTTTCGGTGAAGGAAGTAGACAACAAGGTCATCTTCCTGCGCAAGCTGGAGCGGGGAGGAAGCGAACACTCGTTCGGTATTCACGTAGCAAAAATGGCAGGTATGCCCAAGACCATCGTGAAACGTGCCGACGAGATTCTGCACCAGCTGGAAAAAGAAAACCGACAGGAAGGCATGTCATCGCATCATAAGGTAGAACCTAAAACAGTTCATCAGGACGGAGTACAGCTGAGTTTCTTCCAGCTCGACGACCCTGTACTGTGCCAGATACGTGACGAAATACTGAATCTGGACGTAAACAACCTGACTCCGCTGGAGGCGCTGAACAAGCTGAACGATATAAAGAAGATAGTAAGGGGGAAATAATACCCTCTACCTACATATTATGATTCCCTGTGCTGCCGGAAAACAATACTCCAGCAACACAGGGAATGCTTATTTGTCACACCTGAACTTAAAATCATTACCTGTTTATATAACCAGGAGAATATACTTGGTGAGCTCTTAGGATTCATGTTAAGATTCGCATTTACATTTCTTACTGATTATTTCCACCAAAGTATATTCATCATAACCCAAAGCATCAGGACAATTCTTACAGTCAGGAGAAATATGTCTAACAAAAACCTTAATCATATATTCAAAACCTTCCTCGTATTGTTCATCGAAACCTTCTATATTAGAGATATGAAAGCGATTTCCTTCAGAATCGGTCACAACATATCCGTAGTCTTGTGCCCCTCCAAAAGGAAGCGGATAAAATAATTCCTTATAGGCTTCTACATTTAAAACCTCAATCTTTATCGAATTTTCTTTACTACAAGAAAAGAGTAAGCTTAGAAACAATAATACCACTCCCAATCCATTTATAATAAATCTAATTTTCATATTTTAGATAGAAATAAACGTTTCACTTCTAACATCTGCCGGATATTCAAATCCATTAGGAATTTTAATTTTCAAATTATTAATAAGAACTTGTTCTAAATGTAAATAAATTCTAGGATTATACATTATCTTTTTCAATACAGACAATTTTGATGAATTTGACTCGCCCTTTACTGCTCCACTCAAACTAACTATAACCCTATATCTTCCTTCGGGAAACTGTATCGTAAAAAAGGAATCTTCATATCCAGATGTTTGTTTCATAGGTATTAACTTAGACTGAAAAATTTCACCTGAATCATCATTGATAAACGAAATAGTAGTTTTAATATCAAAATCCTCCAACGAATAATTTCCCCATGAAGCAGAGGATGGAGAAAAATATTGTTGAAACTTAAATTTAATATTAGCACCTTCAGGGCATCTTAAATATTTTACTCTTTGATATTTCAAATCACTATCTATATTACCATCTTCTGTATAATAGCTATAAAAAGTATATAACACAGCAGGTTGAGCTTTAGCTAAAGCAACTTTATCACCAGACGATAATTTTGCTCTTTGAGCTATTATTATGGAACCATCCAATTTTGTCATCACAACCTTATCATTCATAAAAGAGCTATACATCATAATAGAATTAAAATCAAAATTACCAACGTCAACTCCTTCTTCTTCTAAATCTGTATAAGTTTTAAATTGATGTCTTTCCTCATCATTCATTACACTAAAATCTATTTTTACATAGTCATCTCTATCAACTCTACACATTTCATGATATAAACCTAAAGCATGACAAAGTTCATGAATTATTACACCTACTATCTCGCAAGCATCATTAGATAAATGTATTTCTTGTTTTCCACCTTTACATCCGATATAATCAGAATAAGCGACCCATTCATCCTTATTTTCATATACAAGCTCAATATAATTAGATTCATTCTCTAACCTCGGTATAAACCGTAAATAAGAATTTTCCTCTATATTGGCCATTGCAGAAAAAATATTCGCTGAATATTGACTAGGAAATCCAGACAACACATAATATACCTTATTATTATCCCAGCGTTTATCTATACGAGCAGCTCCTCTCGTTGAAAGAGTATCAAGCTCATGTTTTTTTAATAAAATATCTCCCTGAAATAAATAATAACCTCCTTTATCAACAACAGCAGCTTTACCACCCCATAAGTTTATTAAATTAAATTTATATTTATTCTCATCGTATTTATCATTAATATCAATACATTCATTAATATATTGATCCCTACTGCAAGAAATAAAACCGACAAATAAATTAAACATACACACCCAAGCAATCGTGAAACAAACAATATTTTTACATTTCATATTACAAATAAATATAAACAGATTATAAAAAAACAATGAGATTTAAATAATAGAGTTTATACAGAATAAGGAACAGGACTATTGCTTATCAGTACCCTAAAACCTTATTCGATATAATGTCTAATACTGATAACTTTTTATAATTTTTTCAACGCAGATTTCCTTCGTATCTTTATATTCACCACTACGGTATTGATTTAAATCTAGATAAATAGACTCTGAAAACGGAGTAGTAACCTCTTTCTGATAAACCATTTCCTCCACACCGACAATTGTAATAATAACTTGATCCAATTTAACTAAAAAAATAAAGCCATAACAAAGAATCATTAATATTAGTACATATCGGTATTTCTTGTTGTATTTTTCTTGAGTTACGCACTATCACAAACAATTGTACGTATTATCTCTTCTGAGGTTTCTTTATTCCTTTCCATAAATCAAAAATCCAATATAGCCTTGCACCAATCCAATCAAAACAGCAGATATTATTACATTCCAATCTCTACTTAAATTCAAAAAAGACAGGCCTATAGATACAACTACATAAAGAATAATACCGCATAAAACAAAAATCAGAAACTTTTTCATCGGAAGTTAATTTAAAGTTGGGTCAGAATTTATCGCTTTTATTCTAGCTTGTAAAATAAGATTCTGATACTCTTGGTATGACATAGGTTCACCCATCTCTGCTCTTGATGGCCAATTTACAATCATATCATTAACTGCTTGCCCAATACCAGCAGCGAGACTTGTTCCAACGCAAACCAATGCAATTTTATCTGCAATAAGAACGCCAATAGCAGACATCCACATTAATTCTGTAAGACAAGCACAATCCGCACCAACTAACGCTCCACAAACTGTTCTAAATGAACTTTTCTGTATCTTTGAAATATTCCATTTTGAAATATTACTTGTCCAATAATCTGTAGATGCAGTTGCTACATTACAAGTAGATAAAATAACATCTCTATCGTTTTGTGTTTGAGCTAATGAATACCATTTTATTTTCATCTTATCAGGTATATAATCTAAAGAAGCGTTTGTCATTGAGTTTCGTAACTGACTTATAAAATCTTCTACAAATTCTTTTTGTACATTGCTAATATTATTGCCATACTCAGGTGTCAGATAATCTCTGGTATATGAAAAGTTTGAATCATATATCATATTAGACATTGCCCTATACACCCCCTCAGGAATTTGCGTGCTCAAATTTTGATTTACCTTAATTCCGCAACACTATAATTTAACTTTATTTATAAGTTCCTGAGCAACA
>ERZ791569.360-NODE-360-length-31607-cov-4.052231_pt1 | contig 31607 bp, 31 predicted proteins | sample MGYA00509973_ERZ791569 | MGnify/ENA primary metagenome ERZ791569 (study PRJEB30046, sample SAMN00791902) | human gut metagenome | study: EMG produced TPA metagenomics assembly of the A metagenome-wide association study of gut microbiota in type 2...
GCGTTCCCTGCTATTGACTCCTGAGGACATAAGGAAAGGCCGCTTATTTTCAGCGGCCTTTCGGGGAACATTTACACAAAAGCAGAAAAAATTCAGCTTTCGAGAGCGGGATCCAGAGCTTCATCGCACTTCATGCGAAGAGCGGCAACACGCGAAACAGTTGCTTCATCGACAGGGACCTGACCGAGGCGGCCGGTAATGGAGTCAAAAGCGATCTGCAACGACGCCATCACGGCAACGCGTTCAGGGGTAAGCGAACGATTGGCCGAGCGTACTTGAGATGCACGCGTATTGAGGATTTCGGCGGCGCTGCGTAGATTCTCAACGTCTTCCTCGGAAACCTCGAAAGGATACTCGCGATCCAAGATGGTGAGTTTGATGCGTGGCATGCTTTATGACTCCGATTTTCTACCTGACAATGTTCCGATTAAGCAGAAGGCTGTTCCGTCTGCTGGTCGGCCGTCAGAGAGACGATCAGCGAATCGATGCGGCTGCGCACGGCGGCAGCTTCTTCCTCAAGCAGTTCGACGGCGGCGGTCTTGTCTGCAAGCTGTGCCTTGAGGGCTGCATTTTCAGCCTTCATTTCGTTGTAGGCCTGCACAAGGCGGGCGACGGAGGATTCAAGTTTGTCAAGCTGGTCGTTCATTTGTTACCTCGTTAGAGCATGCGCGGTATCTGTTGCGCACCTAGGAAAAGTTTGCCTGCGAATTTTGCCACTCAACGCGTTTGTCTGCGCGGCTTTTTACGCGGAAAAACAAATTCAGTTGAATCCGAGTACGTCGGACATAGAAAAAAGTCCGTTGGGTTTGTCTCTCAGGAAGCGCGCAGCCGTCACGGCACCTTGTGCGTAGCCTGCGCGTGAACCCGATTTATGGCTGATCTCAATGCGTTCACCGGGGCCGGCAAAAATCACGGTATGGTCACCGACAACGTCTCCGCCGCGCAGAGCGGCAAAACCGATAGCACCATTGGGGCGTTCACCGGTATGTCCCTCTCGACTGAGAACAGCAACGGAATCGAAATCAACGCCGCGTCCCTGTGCCACACGTCTCCCCATTTCAAGAGCCGTGCCGGAAGGCGCATCCACCTTGTGTTTGTGGTGCATTTCAACGATTTCACAGTCGTACTGCGAGAGCATGGCACCGGCAATTTCGAGAAGCTTCAGAACGGAATTAACCCCGACGCTCATGTTGGGTGCAAAAACAACGGGAACAGTTTTTGAGGCTTCTGCAATCTGTTCTTTGCCCTGAGCGTCAAAGCCGGTCGTGCCAATGACAATACCAACATTGTGTTCAACGCAGAAAGGCAGGTAGGTAAGCGTGGCCTGGGGACGCGTAAAGTCAATCAAAACATCGGCTTTGGCGAGTTCCTGAACGTCATCCGAAATCAAAATTCCGGTCGTTTTGCCGATTGCCGCACCGGCATCCGTGCCGATTTCAGGAACTCCGGGAGCTGTGATGGCAGCTACGAGTTCAAGGTCATCGCTACAGAGAACGGCCTCAATAATGAGCTTGCCCATGCGGCCGGTTGCGCCGGAAACAGCGATTTTCACGGTTTGACTCCTTACTGATCTTCAGGACGAACGAGAGGCGTCGGAGCGAAGTCCGTTTCGCGGCCGAGAATCATTTCGTCCGCCTGTTTTTCGGTCGGAACGGGACCCGCTTCAATCTTGGTGAGGATGTCCTGTTCATCGAAGTAAAGTGTGACGCGGCGCATCTGAATGTCGCCGTAGCGGGGATTCAGATAGTAGGTGTAGTCCCAGCGATTGCGATGGAACTGGCTTTCAATGAGCGGTTCTCCCATCAGGAAGAGAACTTGCTGACGAGCCATGCCGACTTGAAGCTGGTCAATCATTTCTTTGGTGACCAGATTGCCTTGGTGGACATCGGTACGGTAGACATAGCTATTGAAGTTGCAGCCGGACAGCGCGATCAAACCGACGGCAAGAGGAGCGGTGATAAGAAGTGTGCGCAAGGACATGAGAAAAACAGTCGAGAAAACGCCTCGAAATTCGTAAATTGAAAACTTCCCGTTATGATAGCGAGTATCGGATTGAAATGAGCCTCTTGAGGATAGCCAATGAGCGTAAATAATGAACATGAGATGCTTGAGCCCGAACAGGAACTCAAAAATGTGGGGCTTAAAGCAACCGCGCCGCGCATGCGCATTCTGGAGCTTTTCCAAAAAGCTCAGGAAGCAGGAGCCGTGCGACACTTGACTGCAGAAGATATCTACAAGCAGTTAGTTGCCGAAAACATTGAGGTGGGGCTCGCTACCGTTTATCGTGTTTTAACCCAATTTGAAGCGGCGGGTCTCATCGTTCGTCACTATTTCGGCAACGACCGCGCCAGCTATGAAATGGACGACGGCGCACATCACGATCACATTGTCTGCACGCGCTGCGGCCGCGTAGAAGAGTTTGTTGATAAAGAAATCGAAAAACGCCAAAAACAGATCGCTGTGCGTCTTGGCTTTGAACTCGAAGGACACTCGCTGTCCCTCTACGGCATTTGCGAAGATTGCCGCAAAAAGGAAAAGGCTCGTCGTAAATAGCTTGAAGGCTTAAGAGCACTCAAAATAAATAACCGGGCTTGAGCTTTTGTTTCCAAGTCCGGTTTTTCCTAGAGGCTACGTTAAACCGATTATTCTTCCACCAGTACAGGGCTCACGCCGACGCTGTGGAAGCCTGCATCGACATAGGCCACATTGCCCGTAATGCCGCTAGCCAGATCCGAAAGAAGGAAGGCGGCGGTATTGCCGACTTCATCAATCGTGACCGTACGGCGCAACGGAGCGGAGTGTTCCATGTAGGTCAGGATTTTCGAGAAGTTCTGGATACCGGAAGCCGCCAGCGTCTTGATCGGGCCGGAGCTGATGGCGTTGGCTCGAATGCCCTTGGGGCCGAGGCTGCCGGCCAGATAACGGGTGGAGGCTTCCAGGGCAGCCTTGCAGACGCCCATCGTGTTGTAGTTGGGGACGGTGCGTTCACTGCCGATGTACGTGAGAGCCAAGATGGAGGCGGCACGGCCTTCCATCAGCGGAAGAGCAGCCTTGGCCAGCACCGGATAGGACAGCGCGGAAATTTCCATGGCCGTGCGGAAGGATTCGCGGCCGACGCCATCAAGGTAGTCGCCGGCAATGCATTCACGCGGAGCAAACCCGATGGAGTGCACAAACCCGTCCAGACCGCCCCAACGTTCCTTCAGTTCACCCATCACATTGGCGATCTGATCATCTTTGGTGACATCCATTTCAAGGCAGATGTCGCTGCCGAATTCTTTGGCAAATTCAACGATACGGTCGTGGAAGCGTTCTCCGACGTAGGTAAAGGCGAGCTCGGCTCCTTCGCGGTGGCAGGCGCGGGCAATGCCGTAGGCGATCGAACGGTTAGACAACACGCCCGTGATCAAAAGTTTCTTGCCTTGCAGAAATCCCATGATTTATTCCTCGGTAAGGATTTTTGTTTTTAGCGAATCTTCAACCGTTGTCCGATTGAGATTCGAGTTGTTCTCAAATTGTTGATGATACGGATTTTAGAGACGCTGGTACCGTACTTTTTTGCAATTGAAAAAAGTGTCTCTCCGCGTCTGACAACGTGTACGTTCTTCCCTGGCGGCGGCTGCGTATTTGCACGCGGCGGAATTACGAGCACGAGGCGCTGCCCGATGCGCAGTCGGGAGCTGCGCAAATTGTTCGTGCGACGAATCGAGCGCTGTGTGATGCCGTATTTCTTAGCGATGGTGTAGATGGAGTCGCCCCGGCGCACGCGGTAGACCACGCGGCGCACTTCCGGAGCCGAAAGTTTGAGTCCGGCGTTGAGTTCTTCCTGTGCGATTGCCGGCGCAAGTTGTCCGTTGGCGTCAACAAGCAAGGCAGAACCAGCGAGCACTTTGCGGCCTTTCGGGATGCGGTTGACGCGCCGAAGCTCTTCTTCGGTCATGCCCGATTTCAACGCAACGTCTGCAAGTGTTTCGCCTTCTTTAAGGTGATAGAGCACCCAGCTTGACAGTGGCTTTCCGGTGTTGACCCAACTCGCGAGGTTGTCCATGAAGACTTCCAGATTTTCCATCGGAAGCAACATGACGGAGTTGTGACTTGCAACGATGACGGGCAGATTGAAACTGGGATTGAGCATCCGAAACTCGTTGGGATCCATTTCAGCCAGCTCGGCCGCTGTCTTCATGTCGATGTCACGGCTCTTCGTGACGCGGACAAAGTACGGTGCATTTTCAATTTCAGGCAGATTGATGCCGTACTTTTCAGGATCAGCCACAATTTGGCGGATTGCTTCCAGACGAGGTACGTAATAGGCCGTTTCGCGAGGCATGCGCAAATGCACATAATCGGCTTTACGTCCACGCGCCTTGGCTCTTCGGATGGCACGAGAAACACTGCCTTCGCCCCAGTTGTAGGCGGCAAGTGCCAGGTGCCAGTCACCGAACTGTTGATAAAGCTTTTCGAGATAATCCAACGCAGCACGCGTGCTCTGCAGTACGTCTCTGCGCTCGTCCTTCCAGAAATTCTGCTGGAGCGAATAGATGTTGCCGGTCTGAGGCATAAATTGCCAGAGGCCGGAAGCTTTGGCGTGAGAGAGTGCTTCGGGTTGGAAAGCACTTTCTACAAACGGCAAAAGCGCAAGTTCCGTGGGTAGCCCCCTTTGCTCTATTTCATCGACAATGTGATAGAGATACTTGCCGGCACGTTCAAATACGCGCTCAATGTGGCGCGGATTACGGCTGTAGCTTCTCAACGAAGTCTTGACGCGACTGTTGTTAAGCTCCGGCATGGCATAGCCACGACGAATGCGATCCCAGATGTCGACGGGAGGAGATACTTCGGCTTCCGTAGCGGGTAAATCATCGGCTTGCCGCGCTTCCGCAGCCGCAGGTGTTTCTGCGCACGCCACGGAGCCGGCAAAGCAAATGCCGGTTACGAAGCAAATCAAAAAATTGCGCAAAGACACCATGAATGCGAGAGAAAAAAGAAAGGTGAGACGGGAAGCGACTCGAAAAGGCGAAATTGTAGCTTGAAAAGCGTACATTTCTGTTTGTGTGCTATGCACGGCACGGGCATAATTCTACGTTCTATTTTCCATTTTCAATCAAAGATCAGGACAAATGGCTCAATATGTCATGACCATGAATCGCGTGGCCAAGGTGGTTCCCCCCAAGCGATTCATCCTCAAAGATATTTCTTTGTCGTTTTTCCCGGGGGCCAAGATCGGCGTTCTGGGGCTCAATGGTGCCGGTAAATCGACGCTGTTGAGGATTATGGCCGGTGTCGATAAAGACATCGATGGCGAAATTACGTGGCAGAACGATCTCAAGATTGGTTATTTGCCGCAGGAACCGCAGCTCGATCCTGAAGCAACGGTTCGTCAGGCCGTAGAAGAAGGCATGGGCGAAGTGATGCAGGCTCATGCCAAGCTTGATGCTGTGTATGCGGCATATGCAGAACCGGATGCTGACTTTGATGCACTGGCAGCCGAACAGGCTCGTCTGGAAGCCATCATTGCCGCTGCCGGTACGGATGCTTCGACGCAAATGGAAATTGCGGCGGATGCGTTGCGCTTGCCGCCTTGGGAAGCCAAGATTGGACATTTGTCCGGCGGTGAAAAACGCCGTGTGGCTCTGTGCCGTCTGTTGCTGTCTCGTCCGGACATGCTGTTGTTGGACGAACCGACCAACCATTTGGACGCTGAAAGTGTCGAGTGGTTGGAGCAGTTCCTGCATCGTTTCCCGGGAACGGTTGTTGCCGTTACCCACGATCGCTACTTTCTTGACAATGCTGCCGAATGGATTCTCGAACTTGATCGCGGTGAAGGTATTCCCTGGAAGGGTAACTATTCTTCCTGGCTTGACCAGAAGGAAAAGCGTCTGGAGCAGGAAAAGCGCCAGCAGGAATCCCGCGCCAAGGCCATCAAACATGAATTGGAATGGGTGCGCCAGAATCCTAAGGGACGTCAGGCCAAGGCTAAGGCTCGCTTGAATCGTTTCGAAGAGTTGTCGAGCTACGAATACCAGAGCCGCAATGAAACCAATGAAATCTTTATTCCGGTGGCAGATCGCCTCGGCAATAAGGTCATTGAGTTCCACAATGTCAGCAAGGGCTTTGGCGACCGTCTGTTGATTGACGATTTGTCCTTTACGATTCCGCCCGGAGCTATCGTGGGTGTTATCGGCCCCAACGGTGCGGGTAAATCGACGCTTTTTAAGATGATTACCGGAAAGGAACAGCCGGACTCCGGTTCGATTGTCCTCGGTGACACGGTTAAGATTGCTGCCGTGGATCAGACTCGTGAAGGGTTGCCCAACGATAAGACTGTGTTTGAGGCGATTTCGGGCGGGCTCGACATTCTGCAGGTCGGCAAGTTTGAGATGAGCTCGCGTGCCTATCTCGGTCGCTTTAACTTCAAGGGCGGCGATCAGCAGAAGACTGTGGGCGTTCTTTCGGGCGGTGAGCGCGGCCGTTTGCACTTGGCTGCAACTTTGCTGAAGGGCGGCAACGTTCTGTTGCTTGACGAACCCTCGAACGATTTGGACGTTGAGACACTGCGTGCTCTGGAAGAAGCATTGTTGGAATTTGCCGGCTGCGCGCTGGTAACCTCACATGACCGCTGGTTCCTCGACAGAATTGCCACGCATATCCTGGCGTTTGAAGGCGACAGCAAGGTTGTTTTCTTTGACGGCAACTACAACGAATACGAAGCCGATAAGAGAAAGCGCCTTGGCGAAGAAGCGGCGCGTCCGCACCGTATCCGCTTCAAGCCTCTCAAGCACTAAGTCTTGTTCTGAACTCCGGCGCATTTCTATACGGGAATGCGCCGGCTTGTCCTCATGCATAAGCTATGTCCGCCAACTTCGTTCATCTGCGTTTTCACTCCGAATACTCCATCCAAGACGGTATCGTGCGTCTCGACCCCATCCTTGAAGAAGTGATGCAGCAGGGAGGCGTTGCTTTAGGTATTACCGACTCGATGAACTTGTTCGGAGCCCTGCGTTTCTATTCGCATGCAATAGCTGACGGCATTAAACCGATCGTCGGGTGTGATCTGTGGATCACGAATGCGGTGCACGGCAAACGGGACAATCCGTATCGCCTGACGGTCTATTGCCAAAATCACGAAGGTTATTTGTCGCTCTGTGAGCTTCTTTCCCGAGGCTGGATGGAAAACCAGTACTTGGGACGCGGGGAAGTCAGACTGGAGTGGTTGACTCCTGAAAATTGCAAGGGACTCATCTGTCTTTCCGGAGGGCCTCAAGGGGTGATTGAGCAGCATTTGCTCGAGGATAATAAGGTTGAAGCTAAAGCGGCTCTTGAACAGCTGCACGCGGCTTTCCCGGGGCGGTTCTATTTAGAAGTGCAACGAGCAGGCCGAAAAAACGATGAAGCGGTAGTGGCGCATATTGCCGAGTTGGCTGTCGAGACGGGATTGCCTGTCGTGGCAACACACCCGGTGCAGTTCCTGCATCGAGAAGATTTCAATGCTCATGAAGTGCGCTGTTGCATTGCCGGTGGATACGTGTTGGCGGATCCCCATCGTCCGAAACTTTATACGGAAGAGCAGTACCTGAAGACCGAAGAGGAGATGCGGGCGCTATTTGCGGACATCCCTCAGGCAATCGACAACACGGTGGTGATTGCCCAACGCTGCAATCTGGACGGTGTTTTGCAAAAACCTCAGTTGCCTTTGTTCCCGACCCCGGAAGGCGTGTCGCTCGACGAATACATGGTGCAGCTCTCGCATGAGGGCCTGGAGCGCCGTCTTGAGTTTTTGTACCCGGATAAGGCGGAGCGAGATGCTCGCCGCCCGGAATATATCGAACGCTTGGACTATGAGCTCAAGACAATCTCGTCCATGAAGTTTCCCGGCTACTTCCTTATCGTGCAGGACTTTATCAACTGGTCCAAACGAAACGGTGTAGCCGTGGGGCCTGGCCGCGGGTCCGGTGCAGGTTCTCTTGTGGCCTATGCGTTGGGCATTACGGACTTGGATCCGTTGCATTATGGATTGCTGTTCGAACGTTTCCTCAATCCGGAACGCGTTTCGATGCCTGACTTTGACGTTGACTTCTGTCAGCACAACCGTGATCGCACCATTGAGTACGTGAAGCGTACCTATGGTGTGGATGCAGTGAGCCAGATCGTTACGTTTGGTGCCATGGGTGCAAAGGCTGTGGTTCGAGACGTCGGCCGTGTGCTCAATATGAATTACAAAAAGGTTGACGAACTGGCCAAATTGATCCCTCAAAAGCCGGGCCTTGATGTGACGCTCGCAAAAGCAGCCGAGATGGAACCTGCGTTTAAGGAAATGGCGGAAAGGGAGGATTATGTCGAGTTGATGAGCTACGCTCAAAAACTCGAGGGCTTGACTCGAAACCTGGGTATGCACGCGGGCGGCGTTTTGATCGCGCCGAGCAAACTGACGGATTTCTGTCCGCTATATAACGCAGACGGCAAGCCCGAAAATACGGTCAGTCAGTTCGATAAAAAAGATATTGAAAATGTGGGCCTTGTGAAGTTCGACTTTCTGGGGCTGACAACACTGACGATTCTGACGAAGGCTGCAGAGTACATTGATCGTCTCAATCCTGGCGCTAAGTTTGATCTGTCGCGAATCCCGACCGACGACAAGAAAACGCTGGAGCTCTTCCAACAGGGAAATACAGGGGCTGTGTTCCAGTTTGAATCGGACGGCATGCGCGAGCAGTTGCGGCAAGCAAAGCCTGACTGCCTGGAAGATCTTGTTGCCCTGAACGCACTTTATCGTCCTGGTCCGATGGATCAAATTCCTCACTTCATTGACCGTAAGTTCGGGCGAGAGAAGGTGGAGTATCTTGATCCCCGTATGGAACCGATTTTGCGCGAAACATACGGCATCATGGTCTATCAGGAACAGGTGATGCTGGTAGCTCGAGCAATCGGCGGCTATTCACTTGGCGGCGCCGACCTTTTGCGTCGTGCTATGGGTAAGAAGAATGTCGAAGAAATGAAGCGGCAGCGTGCCGTCTTCATTCAAGGTGCGGCAGAACGTGGCGTCACAGCAGAGACGGCAACCGAAATCTTCGACTTGATGGAGAAATTTGCGGGTTACGGCTTCAACAAGTCGCATGCTGCCGCATATTCATATGTTGCTTGGCAGACAGCTTACCTAAAGGTGCACCACACGGCTTGCTTCATTGCGGGCAACATGTGCCTGGTGATGAACCAAGGGGAAAAGATGCGAGAACTGGTGGAAGACGCCCGCGAAATGGGTGTGACCGTTCTTCAGCCGGATATCAATATCAGCGAATGGTTCTTTACGGTTCCTGATGAAAAGACAGTTCGCTTTGGTTTGGGTGCCATTAAGGGGGTCGGACAGAATATTGTCGAAGATTTGCTACACGAACGACTGTTGAACGGTCCGTTCTTGGATATTTTTGATGTAGCGGCTCGAGTGCACTCCATGAACCGAAAGGTCCTGGAGCAGCTCATCAAGGCGGGAGCTTTCGACTCGTTGGATAAGGATCGAGGAAAGCTCTTCGGTAACGTCGAGAATGCCATTCAGGCCGGTCAGGCCGTGGCAGCGTCAATTGGACAGGCGAGCCTCTTTGCGGACGAAAACGGTGAAGACGAACGTATCGTCAATTGGAAAAAGGCTGATCGCTGGGACGATCGTACGCTTTATACGCTTGAGCGAGACGCTTTCGGCTTCTGCCTCACGGGCGATATGTTCGATTCCTACCGAGTGGAAGCGCGTAACTTTGCCATTCCGTTTAAGGATGTCAGAGATAGTCGAGAACAACAGACCATTGCAGGCATTGTGCAGAGTGTGCGCACCATTGCAGGCAAGCGAGGCACCTTTGCCGTTGTGGCACTCAGCGATGGACAAACGACGATGGATGTCCTTGTGTTTGCAAAAGCATACGAAAATTACAAGAACCTGCTCAAACCAGATGAGATGCTCATTTTCACCGGCAAGGGGCGCAAGGATGAGCGTAGCGGTGGTATGTCTTTCGTTTGTGACAAAGTAATCACAATTGAAGAGATGCGAGTGCAAAAGGGCGCTACGCTCATGATTGAGATTGCCGAAGGTCAGGATCTAAGTGCCATTTGTGATGTATTACTAACGGGACAGGAGAATGACCGGCGAGGTGTTTTTTGTGAAGTTTCGATACGTAGTAACGGAGTGAAGGCGGAAGTCTTTCTCAAGAACAACTACGCTCCAACCGATAAGCTTCTGAATCAACTGAAAAATTCAGAAAGTATTTCTTTAGCTAGGTTTATGTACTAAAAAGGAAGACTATATGAATCAAATTTCAGTAGCTCATGTTAATTTATCAAGGGGATTTCGCGGTGGAGAGAGGCAAACAGAATTATTAATATATTGTCTTGCTAAAAAGGAAGTAGATCAAATTTTAATTTGCAGAAAGGGGAGCCCTTTAGCAGATCACCTGAGGATGGTGTCGGGTCTTGAAATTATAGAGTTGGAAAAATACATAGATTTGAGGTTGTGTGGGCATAGGATACTAAGTAAGCGTTGTAAGATCATTCATGCCCATGAAGCAAGAGCAGCTCAATGGGCCTATTTGCATAATTGTTTATACAACATTCCATATGTGATAACCAGGCGTGTCCCGGAGAGTATTAGGGATAATTTTCTTAATCGACAAATTTATTTAAAAGCTGCTAGCGTAGTGGCCATTTCTCGGTCAATTAAAGATTATTTGAGAGATAGATTTAATCGAAGTATTGATCTGGTTCCGAGTTCTTGTGCGCATTTTGCTATAAACGAAAATGCGGTTGATGTACTTAGAAAAGAGTATGCCGGAAAATATGTAGTGGGACACATTGGGGCATTGGTTGATAGACATAAAGGTCAGTCTACCTTAATTGATGCAGCACGAATTTTACGAGAAAAGATTCCTAATCTACAGATTTTATTCTTAGGGGATGGCGAAGATAAAGAACTTTTGATGGACAAGGCAGATAAGCTTGTAGAGCAGGGTGTGATCAAGTTCCAAGGATTCGTAAATAATGTGGGTGACTATATTTGTATCATGGATGTTTTCGCCTATCCTTCAAACTATGAAGGATTGGGTAGTGTTCTTTTGGATGTTATGGAGCAAGGGGTTCCTGTTGTTGCATCGGCAGTAGATGGAATTCCAGATATAGTAAAACATAAAGAAACAGGACTACTTGTACAGAGAGGTGATCCCCGAGCGCTGTCCGAAAGTATTCTCTGCATTCGAGAATCAGTAGCGCTGAGACAAAATCTAGTTAATCATGCTTGTAGACTGGCTCAGTTACATAGTCCAGAGAATATGGCAGAAAAATATTTAGAGATATATAGAGATATTTGTTAGTATAAATAAAACATCAATCCATAGTAATATGGATCATACGTTATGAAAAACATCTCTTGTATACACTTTGGGAAGCGTATCTAACAAATCGGGTTCAAGTCTATTAGCTAAAATGATGTCACTCTTATCTTTAAAGGATTGAAGGTCTGGTTCGACAGGGATTCCGTGGAATGATTTGTCTTTCAATAGTGGCTCAAAGATGATGATATTTGTATTTCCTTGTTTCTTAAGGCGTCTTATGATGTCTTGGATAGCGGATTCTCTAAAATTATCAGAGCCAGATTTCATAATTAAACGATAAATTCCTATAGTTGTTGGGGAAGATTTTAGTATGTCATCAACGATAAAGTCCTTCCTGATCTGGTTTGCATCTACAATGGCTTGAATTAGACAGCTGGGAATTTTTTCGAAGTTTGCAAGAAGTTGTTTTGTATCTTTTGGCAGGCAGTAACCGCCGTATCCAAAAGACGGATTGTTATAAAAATTGCCGATGCGAGGGTCTAAGCAAACTCCTTCAATTATAGATTTCGTATTTAATTTATAGTTAAGTGCAAAGGTGTCCAATTCGTTAAAAAAGGCTACTCTGAGAGCTAAATAGGTATTGGAAAATAATTTAATGCATTCGGCTTCGGTTGGGTCTGTAATTAAAACAGGGGTGTGATTGCCCTCGCTTCCTTCTTTGAGGAGATTGGCAAAGGTCATTCCTGCAATACTATTTTTAGTTCCAACGACAATTCGAGAGGGGTGTATGTTATCATAAAGGGCTTTCCCTTCTCGTAGAAATTCAGGGGAAAAATGAAGGTTTTTGATGTGTAGTTCCCTACTAACGCTTTCAGTGAAACCAATTGGAATCGTGCTTTTGATAAAAATCTCTGCCTTTGGACAGACTTCTAAGGCGTTTTTAATAGATGCAAGCACTGAACTGACATCGAATGTATTGTTGATAGTATCAAAATTGGTTGGGGTTGCAATTACAACTATTTCTGCATTTGCAAGTGACTCATAAACATTTGCAGATGCAACAAGATCGAGAGTTTTTTGGTTAAAGAATTTAGAAATTTCGTTATCAAGAATTGGGCTGATACGATTGTTTATTTTTTGAATTTTCTCAGAATCGATTTCTAAAATACGAACAGAATTTTTTTGAGCTAAAAGGATTGCGAGGGAAAGACCAACATAGCCAGCGCCAATAACACAAATTTTTGCCATGATTCATGATTCCAGAAGAGTTATTTTGCGTTGTTGTTTTTTTGCAAATCGTATAATATAGAGTATTTTAAAAAACTGTAAACAGAGCTGCTGATGCTTGCTATTAAGCCAGGAAATCCATCTAAAAAGCCAAGTTTAAAGAAGTAGTTCCTAAGGAAGGCAAATAAGGGCTTCAGAAGAATCTTCATTAAAGAAGATTTATTTTTTCGCTCATAATAATCCAAAGCAGATAGCTTTGCGTAACTAACGGTGCGAGCGAAGTGATCGGTTATGTCTCGATAAGAGAAGTGTATTAGATAATTTTTTAATTGTTTCGTTGGCTGGTTAATTGTCAATTCTTCATGTACACGAGAACCGATCCATTTGGGAGATTGATCTTTTCTAACAAGACGAAGTCGATAGTTTTTCTGCCATGAATAATTAAGAATTTTCCCGAGATAAAAAACCTTACGGTTAATTTCATACCCAAAATTTTTATTAAGTTCAACGGTCTTGATAATTTCTTCTCGTAATTTATCTGTGATAACTTCATCTGCATCTAAAAATAAAATCCAATTGCAAGTGCATAGCTCAGTTAGATAATTTTTTTGAGCTGCAAACCCTTCCCATGGATGGAAGTATATTTTAGCGCCAAAATTTTGGGCTATTTCTATAGTTTTGTCTGTTGATCCACTATCAACAAGAATAATCTCTGATGCTATATCGCGAATTGCCTTTAATGTGGATGGTAATCTATCCTCTTCATCTTTAACAATAAGGGCAACGCTAAGGTCGAGTTTCGTCACTATAGCCTCGTAGGGTAATAAAGATAAACTTATTTTTCTACTAATTCACTAATGGTGTCAATAACACTTTGCAGTGCGGGCCATCGACCGTTTTCTCCTAGCACGATGGCGTCAGGATTCCAGGGTCCGGTACGTTTCGCATCGGTCACTCCGACCAGGGTAATCTGTTTTGCACAAACTGCAGCGGCAATGTGACTGACGCCGGAATCATTGGCGATCACCACTTGAGCCCGTTTGGCGATTGCCGCGAAGTTTCCTAGCGTTGTAGGCGGCAGAATTGTCGCATCTGGGCAGGCCACCTTGGCTAGAGCTTCCTCTCGCAATGACGGGAAAACGATAGGCTCAATGCCTTTATCCCGTAACGGGGTCACAAGTTCATTGAAATGTTCCCAGTTTTTTACCTTGCCTTGATGCTTGCCTCGAGCAATAGGGGCCAGAAGTGCGAATCTAGCAGGAATCTTGTATTGCTCAATTAAATTTTTAGCAGCGGCTTCATGTCGTTTCATCAGAACAAGACTGAGGCGTTCTGGCACCTTATCGAATGCCGGAGTGCTTCCCCAGGATTTAATCGCTTCGTGGACGACATAGAAAAAGCGTTCGACTTCATGCATGTTTCCTGGTTCAGGGATACCATTGTCCAGAATAAAGGAACGCATGTCCGTCTTTAGACCAGTCGTTTTGAGCTGTCCTAGCTTGAAGAGGAGCGCTGAGCCGAAAGAATTGGGGAACAATAATCCTTGAGAAGCATTTGCATTCTGAGCAAGATACTTGATACGAGAGAGGTCTTCGGAGACCTTCCCTTCTATGGGATCGAAACGCCACCCCATACCAGCCATTAAATCTTCAGCCCAGCGCTTTCCAACTAGGGCAGGAGTAAAACCACTGGCAGCAAGAAGACGTAAGGCGGGCAAGCACATACAGCAATCGCCAACATGATTGGGAAGGCGGCAGAGAACGGTAGGCATAGAGAAGACCTAGAAAATAAACGGTAGACACAACGTGGCAGGGGGTGAGACTATTTCAACAGCTTGCCCTCTGATACAACCTAGCAAGGGCACATTGTAGAATCACACGGTCGAAATCTGAATACTTCAAAGGATCCCTTTTGATGAGTCAAAGCACTGAGAGCAACACTCAAGACCTTTTGGCAGGTAAACAGCAGGATGCCGTCCGCCGCCTTTTTTCTCACGCTCTTAAGTACAAAAAATGGCTCGCTGTGGCAATGTGCGCGATGGTTGTGACGGCAGGGGCATCATCGTTGATAGCGCTTCTTGTTGGGCAACTAACAGACAAGGGTTTTTATGAAAAAGATCCAACGGCGATTTGGTGGGCTCTGGGTTCGTTGCTAGTTATTTCGTTGGCATACGGTGTATTTTCGTTTACTTTTTGCAGAAGATTTCTCAGGACATCCTTTATCAGTTTAGAACTCAACTTTTTTCGAGAGTGATGAGATAGCCTGCTGCTACCAACCAGAAAAGGAACTCAGGAACAGTAGTTTCTGTATTCATCAATCAAGCTGGGACAGCCTTGGGGGCCGCTGCGGAGTTGATTGCGACTATATTCAGAGATTCTCTTCAGATCGTAGCCTTGTTGTGTGTCCTTTTCTACCACAATTGGCAACTTTCGTTAGTGTCCTTTGTTGTAGCACCGTTTTTAGCGCTGATTATTCGTTGGGTAGGAAAGAAAAATCGCAGTTATGTAGCGGTTTTCAGAAGTCTCTGGCTGAACTTACAAGCGTTGTTCAAGAGGGATACCTAGGCCAAGGAATGGTCAAAATTTATGACGCATACCAGTATGAACAAAAACGGTTTATGACCGCTAATGGCCTCATGCGGAAACTTTCGCTCCGTATGTAGAGGGTTTCTGGTGCAGGCACACCAATGACGCATTTTGTCAGTATGTGTGCCGTCAGTATAGTAGTAGCGTTGTTACAAGCTCAACACGGAACGGTCACGTTGGGGGAATATATTACCTTTCTTTCTGTATTCCTGCTGTTACTGACGCCTATTCGTCATCTTTCATCTCTGAACGGAGCAATGGTTCGTGTCCGTGTTGCTGCTGAGAGCATTTTTGAAATGCTCGATGAACTAGAAGAAAAGGATCCGGGTGAAATTGAACTCAAGAGAATTCATGGAGACGTTAGTTTTGAAGGGCACATATCAATATGATGGAGCAGAGAAGCCCTCAGTTAAGGATTTTTCTCTTGATGTGAAGGCTGGTGAGACCGTTGCTCTTGTGGGAGCCTCCGGAGCTGGAAAAACAACCCTGATCTGTCTGATACCTCGGTTTTGGATTCCTACAGTAGGTGAAAGTTACTTTGATGGCGTGGCGCAGAGTTCGGTGACGTTCAAAAGCTTGCGAGATCAAATCTCACTGGTGAGTCAAGATGTCATTCATCTTCGATGACACAATAGCGGCAAATATTGCCTATGGTAACGAGAATGCAACGCGAGCGCAGATCGAGGAAGCTGCTCGCGCAGCGTACTTGATGCCATTTATTGAAACTCTGCCGAAGGGACTGGATACCCACCCCAGTTGGGGAAGCAGGTAGTAGACTATCTGGGGGCCAAAAACAGCGCATTTCAATCGCAAGAGCACTTTTGAAAAATGCACCGCTTTTGCTTCTGGATGAGGCAACTAGTGCTCTGGATACGGAAAGCGAAAAATACATCCAAAAGTCGCTTGATGAGCTCATGCAAGGGCGCACAACATTTGTTGTTGCCCATCGTCTTTCCACGATTATTGGTGCTGACAAAATTGTTGTTATGAAAGCTGGCCAAATTTGTGAAGTTGGCAAGCATGAGGAATTGTTGCAAAGAAAAGGCTATTACGAGCACTTGTACAACATTCAGTTTGCTTCTGACAAAGAAGCCATGTCAGTAGCTACCTGAAACGGATATAAGTCTAATTCAGAAGAGCCAATTTTTGCTCACGGTCATTTGTTTTTTTAGAAGACAGAGTTTGTTGTGAAGAAAAAAATTCTGGCAATGGCACTGGTTATTTCAGGGGCGTTATCGCTGACCTCTTGTTCTGACAATGAGGTGGCCGATGTGTCGTTGGGCATTTTTACGCTCAAGGACATAAAACTGAATAGTTTTGTGGATCCGCTTGTGCCTGGAGTGACTTGCCATGTCGCGAGCATTGAGGCAAATCTATCTTTGTCAGATCCTTCCGATAGCGCGGTAAGTTGTCGTCAGACCGGAGAAATTACGCCGGAAATGATTGCTCGGATTAAAAAGGGTAAGACGGGAGAAGTGGTTTTTGAGAAATCTAAGAGTGTGTTTCTGAAGACATTAAAGATTCGTCGTATTTTTGATGAGGAGAGCCAGACTCTTATGTATCTCTCCTACTCGACACGCGAAACCTCAGGCAGCTTCAAACACAGTCTCTCCACGGTTCCTCTCTGGGGTACGGCGGCGTACGTTACGCCGCGTCCTAAAATGGGAACCGTGCAACGGAGTGATTCAGCGAAAACGCAATCCTTTTGAGCCAGCAGCAAACCATGAACAATAAGTGGGCTTTGCGTACACAACTAAATGAAATTGGCTGGTTAGCTGTTTTATATGCAGTTGTCGGGGCTACCGTGGCCCTGCGTTACATGACCGGTTTGCCAGGGACCCAATGGTGGCAGTATCTATATGTTTTCGGGGCTGCCGCAGGAGTGTTTTTCATTGGGCATTTTCTGTTGCAACTTTTGTTGGTATTGCCACTGTCACGCTTGAGTTCTTGTGGTGGACGGGGGATGGCATTTGGACTCACCTTCATCCTTTTGGTGTCGCTTGTCACGGACACATTTGTCTACCAACAGTACCGCTTCCACATCAACTGGGCGATGATAGATCTGGCATTTGTCGGAGGACGAGAGGTGTTTTCTTTTTCCACCGGCATGATCCTAAAGATTGCCTTCTTAGTTGGTTGTTTAGTCGGGTTGTCATTGATATTAGTCTGGTCGACCACAAGGTTGAAAATTAAAGCGATCTGGCCCTGTGTTTGTATCCTGGTGGGGTATCTAGCAGTAAATGCAGTAAGTGCCTACAGTGTTTCTCAAAACGTCAAGCCTGTGACGGTTTTGGCCGAGCGAATTCCCCTCTATTACACTATCCGAGCAAATACGTTATTGTCCAAATTTAGTCTTGTGGCTGTCGGAGGGGAGAAATTAAGTCTTTCTGAGAAAGCGGGAAGCTTTCATTATCCGCTCAATGAGCTTGCTCTTGGAAAGGGAACGGATCTCAATGTGTTGATTTTGGCAATCGACTCTTTGCGTGCTGATGTGGTTGACGCAAAGACGATGCCAAACCTAACTGGATTGCAACTGCGGGCAATGGTTTTTCGGGAGCACTATTCTGCTGGTAATGCAACTCGGGCAGGTGTGTTCGGACTGTTTTATGGCCTTCCGCCTTTCTATTGGCAAAGTGCTTTGTCGACGAATGTGCCATCTTCCTTGGTGACAGGCTTTCAGAAAGCTGGGTACGAAATCAGTGCCTTTGCTACAGCTACATTACTTCGTCCGGAATTCTACGCAACGGTTTTTTCCAGTATAAGACCCTTGCGCATGAGCTCAGACACCGGTAAGACAGTTGCGGAACGGGATCGCGACAGTGTAGATGATTTTGAAAAATGGTTGGAGCAACGCGATCCGAAGAAGAAATTCATGAGTTTCATGTTTTTAGATAGCGTTCACTCTCTGGATTTTCCTGAAGATCTAGATGTTCCCTATGACGATTATTGGCAAGAGGTCGATCGATTAAAACTCTCTCCTGACTTTGACCCGAGAGAATATTTCAACCGATATAAAAATGCTGCATATTGGCAGGACGTACTGATTGGACGAGTGCTGCAGATCCTCGAGAAAAACGGCCGATTGGATGACACGATTGTGATAGTGACTTCCGATCATGGGGAAGAGTTCAATGACTCCAAGCTGAACTACTGGGGACACAATGGAAACTTTTCTGACGCTCAGATCAAAGTTCCGCTTGTGATTGCATGGCCTGGCATGCCAGCACAAGAAATTATTCACCGCACAACAGCATACGATGTGGGTGCTACTTTGTTGAAAAGAGTATTGGCTGTTCAAAATCCCATTGAAGACTTTAGTGTAGGCAATGATCTTTTTGATCCTAAAGGACGAGAAGTCTTTTTTGTTGGCAGTTACAACGAAGACGCAATCGTGGCGGGTGACAAAGTGCTACTAATCAAAATGAGTGGAGTGCTCGAAGGACACAGTCTTAAGGATTGGGAAGAGATTGCTATTGCACTGCTTAAACAGTGGGTGTCGGCATATCTGCAGATGCGTGGCAAGTATCGACAATAGAGCTGGGTGGATGGACAAATGACAGCTGAAATGTTGATGGAAGAAGACGATGGTGAAGCGGTCAAGCTTCCTGGCCTTCCGGCGAACACAAAAAACTACATGACACCAAGTTGTTACCGACGTCTGTTGGATGAGCGTGAACATTTAGTTAACGTTGAGCGGCCGAGCATTGTAAACGTGGTCAGTTGGGCGGCAAGCAATGGGGATCGTTCCGAAAACGGAGACTACCAGTACGGCAAAAGTCGTTTGCGTGAAATTGACCGCCGCATACGTTTTCTGAACAAACGAATTGAAAGTGCAGAGGTGGTCGATCCTGCGAAACGTCCACCCACGGATCAGGTGTTTTTTGGGGCGACTGTTACCTACGAGAACCTGACTACAGGCACAGAACACACTATTCGTATCGTGGGCATTGATGAAGCAGATCCGGAAAATGGTGATGTGAGTTGGTTGAGTCCGATTGCTCGCGTGTTTCTGAAACAAAGGGAAGGCGATAGTGTCAAATTACCGACGCCGGCAACGATTGATCATGCTGCAAGGGTAGAAGTGCTGGAGATAGTTGCGGTGAAGTACAAATAGCGAAATCAGCGGCCTTGAAGAAGTCTCAAATGACAAAAGAAAAACTTCCCATTAGCGTGGTGCTCTTGACGCGTAACGAGGAGCTCAATATCAAAGATTGTCTTCAAAGCTGCGCTTTTGCAGATGAACTCATTGTTGTTGATGACGGAAGTACTGATAAGACGGTTGAGATAGCTCAGGAGTTAGGCGCAAAAGTCTTTAATCGATCTCTTGCTGGAGATTGGGGGGCTCAGAAGACTTTTGGCATGCAACAAGCTTCTCAACCATGGCTTCTGCTGATTGATGCTGATGAGAGAGTCAGTTCAAAGTTGCGTGACTCTATTCGTCAAGTGCTGTCTGATTCGTTGCAGAAGCGGGCATACATGATCCAGAGAGAAAATCATTTTGTATCAGGGTCTGCTACGCATGGATGCTTGCGTCCTGACTGGGTTCTGAGATTTTTGCCGAGAGAGGGAGCTTCGTCTATCGGAAAGGTGCATGAAAGTATTGAATCGCCGTTCCCAAGAGATCAATTATCTGGGCGGCTTATTCATTTCACATACCGTAACTGGGACGCTTACTACAGAAAAATTGATCTATACAGCAGACTGGCCGCTGACAAATATTTGGATGAAGGCAGGAACTGCTACTTTTTTAGAGATGTTGTTCTAAGACCGCTCTGGGCCTTCTTCAAGGTCTATTTCATCAATCGCGGTTTTTTGGATGGAAAACTCGGTTTCATTTTCTCCATGAACCATTACTTCTACACGATGGCCAAGTACGTGAGGTACTACTACCTGAAAAATCACGGAGGTAAAATTTAACCGATAAAACGAGGGCTCCGAAAGGAGCCCTCGCCATCTCTACCGATCTTCTGTTGGCAAGAAGATTCGTTTGTCGCCGTCCAAGCGTCTTGCCACGCTCAACACTGTTGGAATTCGTTTGAGCGCTCGCATGATGTGCATCAAGTGCAGTCGGCTTCGAACTTGAATCATTAGATTCAAAGATTCTTTGCCTTCTTTATTGGGTTCGACGTTGACACCCACAATCGCCGATCCTGCGGAACTGAGTTCTGTAGCGACAGAGGCGAGTGTTGCTCGGTCATCGGTAATTTCCAGATCCAGCGGAACAGAGAAACGAGCTTCTTCAGCGCTTTCTGCTTGCCATGCCAGCGGCATCCAACGTTGAGGAGCATTTTGCCGTCCCCGAGCAACGTGTTCGCAGTCAGAGCGGTGTACGGAAAGCCCATGCCCTTTACGCATAAAGCCCCAAATATTGTCGCCAGGTACGGGATGGCAACAGGTAGCCAGTTGGACGGCCATACCTTCGGTGCCGCGAATGGTGACCGTGGTTTCACTTGCGGGATGTTCTGGCTTCTTTACCTGTAGCAGTGTCTTAATTTGGCCGATGATACCAGCTGCCGGCATATGCCCTAGACCGATATCGATGTAGAGTTGTTCTCGCGTTCCGATGGAAGCATCGCGAAGTACTTCACGCCAAATGGGCTCGGGTATGGCCTGAAGGTTAAGCTGTGCTTCTTGGGCAGCCTTGGCGAGCACTTTACGCCCCAGAGCTTCCGACTCTTCAGGATTACGTGTGCGCAGGTACTGGCGGACTTCCGCTCGAGCTTTGCCGCTGCGCACAAAGCTGATCCACTGCGGATCGGGTTCGGCATCGGGTGCTGTGATGATTTCGACCATGTCGCCGTTTTTGAGCGGCGTGGATAGAGGCTGATGTTCCCCGTTGATACGGCAACCGATGGCCTTATTACCCACGTCGGTGTGAATTTGATAGGCGAAGTCAACAGGGCAGGAACCTTGAGGCAAGCTCACGATCTTGCTTCTCGGTGTGAAGACATAGACGCGATCCGGGAAGAGGTCGATCTTGATGTTTTCAAGGAACTCACTACTATCAGCACTGGTACGCTGGATTTCCATCAGACTTTGCAGCCAGGACTTAACCATGTTTTGTATACCGCTGGTATCCATGCTGTCGTTGTAGATCCAGTGAGAAAGAATGCCCATCTCGTCGATGCGGTGCATTTCTTCCGTACGAATCTGGTATTCAACGGGGGTGCCGTAAGGACCGATGACGGTGGTGTGAAGACTTCGATAGCCGTTAGCCTTTGGGATTGCAATGAAGTCTTTGAAGCGGTTGTGAACAGGCTTATAGAGCTGGTGTAGGGCGCACAGCGTGAGGTAACACTCTTCGCGAGTGCGAACGATCACACGAAAACCGTAGATATCTAGAACATCAGAGAAGGAAGCATGCGTATCACGCATACGGTTGTAGATACCGTAGATGGTCTTATCTCTTCCCTGGACTTGAGCCACGATGCCGCATTTGGGCAGTGCCGAACGTGTTTCACGCAGAATGCGTTCCAAGACTGCTTTGCGGTTTCCTCGGGTAAGAATCACGTTTTCCCGAAGAATTTCGTAACGACGCGGGTAGTGGTTGAAGAAGGACAACTCTTGCAGTTCGCGGAAAACGGTATTGAGCCCTAGACGGTGCGCAATCGGCACATAGATTTCCAACGTTTCCTTGGCGATGCGGCGACGTTTGTCCGGGCGCATCACTCCGAGGGTGCGCAAGTTGTGCAGACGGTCGGCGAGCTTCACGAAGATCACGCGTACATCGCGGCTCATGGCGAGCAACATCTTGCGGAAACTTTCGGCCTGAGCAATTTCATTGGACGAAAAGCGTAACTTATCAAGTTTGCTCACGCCGTCGACGAGTTCCGCCACTTCCACGCCAAAGCGTTCGACCATTTCAATCTTGGCGACAGGTGTGTCTTCAAGCACGTCATGCATGAGACCGGCGCAAATGGTGGTGGAGTCAAGACGCCACTCAGCCAGAATGTTTGCTACAGCCAGAGGATGCGTGATGTATGGTTCACCGGATTTGCGGAATTGCCCCAGATGCGCATCGTCAGCGTACATAAATGCCTGACGAACACGCTCCACGTCCGCTTTTGAGAGAAACTGACTGCAACGGGCGAGCAGTTCGGAAGAGGTCACGACTTTGGTGACTTTTTCTACGGGAGAGAAAAGCGGGAGGTCGGCTTCCTGACCTACGATATCATCTGCACGAGCGTCCAGATAGGCCGCATCGTAGTCGTCTTCGTCAGACTGACCGGAATGAGGGTGTTGAGGTCGAATAATGCCGGGCAGAGTCGTTGCCGGGGCTGTTTGAGGGGCGGTAAACAGCATAGGACCTTTTCCGAAAAATGATTAAAAATAAAAAAGCGCTGCCCAAATAGTTTTATAGGATAGGCAGCGCTTGGTTTCGCTTGCGGGCAACGCAACGGTTGTCCGTTGCCCGAGTGAAGCTAGAAATTAGGAAACGCGTTCAAGCATTTCGCGCGACACACTACCCTGCGCAATTTCGCGCAGAGCGATCACGGTGTTTTTGTCTTTGGCATCAACGCGCGGGGCGTGACCGTCGTTGAGCTGACGAGCGCGGTATGCGGCGCAGAGAACCATTTCAAAACGGTTCGGAATCTTTTTCATGCAATCTTCAACAGTAATGCGTGCCATTTTTCTTTTACAAAAGTAGGAAATCGTTGCAGCAGGGTAGAGATCAGACAGGGACGCCGAGCGAGATGAACTGTTCGCGATGGCGAGCGGCCTGATTTTGGAAGTTCAGGCGCGAAGCTGTCACTACGGAGATCAGTTGCGACAAAGCAACGTCAAAGCTGTCGTTAATTATAACGAACTCAAATTCGGGAGCGTGGGCAATTTCCGCTCCGGCCCCCATCAGACGGCGAGTGATGGTGGCTTCGCTGTCGGTGCCGCGTTTGTGCAGACGTGCTTCTAGAGCGTCAATGGAAGGCGGCAGAATGAAGATGCCCACAGTACCTTCAAATTGAGAACGTACCTGCCGGGCTCCCTGCCAGTCAATTTCCAGCAAAACGTCTTTACCCGCAGCCATTCGCTGCTCAATCCAAACGCGGCTTGTGCCGTAGTAGTTGCCGTGCACAAGGGCGGACTCGAGAAATTCGCCGCGTGCCTTGCGCTCTTCAAACTCATTGACGGAAATGAAGTGATACTCGCGACCGTTAACCTCGCCTGGGCGAGGCGAACGCGTGGTGTGAGAAATCGATAGTTCAATTTCAGAGTCTCGCTCAAGGAGAGCTTTAACCAGTGAGCTTTTACCGGCTCCGGAGGGAGCAGTAACCATAAAGAGACGACCGGCGTGAGCGGTATTTTTCTGAACGGGACTGTGAGACATAAACGCGGGATCCATGCTATGAAATTCGGCAGAGTGGCTATCGACTGAGCGCCTTCTGAAAATGGTTGTATTTTAGCTGCTGGCAGGACGAAGAACAGTTGCGCTTACGGACGCCGTATTCAAGAACGAGAGCGTTGCCGATATACTTGCACTGCTTGCGAAATTTCCCGTTTTTTCGCAAATGGCGCCTTATTTTTCATTAATAGTGATCTCTTGCCAAGACTAGATTTTGGCGGGAGGTTTTTTCCTTTGCGTTTCCAGCTATGAAATACCACTTCCCGATCGTCATTATTGACGAGGATTACCATTCGGAAAATGTTTCCGGTCTCGGCATCCGCGACCTTGCACAAGCCATCGAAGCGCAAGGGCAGGAGGTCAGTGCCGTAACGACTTTTTCTGATCTCTCGAGTCTTGCGCGTCAAGCAAGCCGTACGTCAGCATTCATCGTGAGTCTTGATGACGATGATTTTTCCGACACCGGTGAAGAAAACGAAGCTATTGCGGAATTGCGCGCGTTTGTACATCAGGTGAGAAGCTCAAACCCAGACGTTCCGATTTTCTTGTACGGTGAAACGAAGACTGCGCCTTCGATCCCAAACGATGTGTTGCGTGAACTGCACGGCTTTATTCATATGTTCGAAGATACGCCTGAGTTTGTGGCGCGTTACATCGTTCGTGAAGCCCGTCAATATCTTGAAAGCCTGCCGCCGCCGTTTTTCCGTGCGTTGACACACTATGCGGCTGACAGCTCCTATTCCTGGCATTGCCCGGGGCATTCGGGAGGTGTTGCTTTCTTGAAGAGCCCCGTGGGTCAGATGTTCCACCAGTTCTTCGGCGAAAACATGCTCCGTGCCGACGTTTGCAACGCCGTGGAAGAACTCGGTCAGCTACTTGACCATACCGGGCCTGTGGCAAAGTCTGAACAGAATGCGGCTCGCATCTTCGGTTGTGACAACCTTTTCTTTGTGACCAATGGTACTTCCACGTCCAACAAGATTGTCTGGAACTATACGGTGGCGCCGGGTGACATCGTGATCGTGGATCGTAACTGCCACAAGTCGATTCTTCACGCGATTACCCTAACGGGGGCTATCCCCGTGTTCCTGATGCCCACACGCAACCATTACGGCATCATCGGACCGATTCCGCGTTCCGAATTCGATTGGGAAACGATTCAGGAAAAAATTGCCAAGAATCCGCTGATCAAGAACAAAAATGCCAAGCCGCGCATCATGACGATCACGCAGTCCACCTACGACGGCATCGTTTACAACGATGAAGTGATCAAGGAAAAGCTCGACGGCAAGGTGGACATTCTTCATTTTGACGAGGCATGGTTGCCGCATGCTGCATTCTCGCCGTTCTACAGCGACATGCATGCCATTGATCGCAACAAGCCGCGCACAAAGAAGAGTATGGTTTTTGCGACCCACTCTACGCACAAGCTCTTAGCCGGTATTTCCCAGGCAAGCCAAATTTGCATTCAGGATTCCGAAACGGAGAAACTTGATCGCTCGAGCTTTAACGAAGCGTTCATGATGCATACGTCGACGTCGCCGCAGTACGCGATTATTGCGAGCTGTGACGTGGCAGCAGCCATGATGGAGGGACGTGCAGGCAAAGCTCTGGTGGAAGAGTCCATTGCTGAAGCCGTTTATTTCCGTCGAGCGATGCGAGAAGTCGGCAAAAACTACGACGACTGGTGGTTCACCGTTTGGGGACCGGAAAAGTTGCCGAGCAAGGGTTTCGGCACCCAGAAGGACTGGATGCTGCACGCTAATGAAAGTTGGCACGGATTTGGTCCGGTGGCCGAAGGCTTCAATATGCTCGATCCCATCAAGGGAACGATTGTGACGCCTGGATTGTCCGTGGAAGGTGATTTTTCTGAGACGGGTATTCCGGCGGCCGTTGTGACGAAGTATCTGGCCGAGCACGGCATCATCGTGGAAAAGACGGGGCTTTATTCCTTCTTCATCATGTTTACGATCGGTATCACGAAGGGACGTTGGAACACGATGGTGACGGAACTGCAGCAGTTTAAGGATGCATACGACGCCAATTCGCCGCTGTACCGTGTGATGCCGCGGTTCCTCTCTGAGTTTCCGCATTATGAAGGTATGGGGTTGCGTGATCTCTGCCAGAGTGTGCACGAGGTATATCGCGCTTATGACGTAGCTCGCTTGACTACTCAGATGTACACCTCCGAAATGACTCCGGCGATGCGTCCGACGGATGCTTACGCTAAGTTTGCCCATGGCGAAATTGATCGCTTGCCGATCGACTCTTTGGAAGGACGAATTTCCGCTGTGCTGCTGACGCCCTATCCGCCGGGAATTCCGCTGTTGGTACCGGGCGAACGCGTCAATTCCAAGATTGTTGAATATCTGCGCTTCGCGCGCGACTTTACCCGTCGATTCCCGGGCTTTGAAAGCGACGTTCACGGTCTCGTAAAGGTGAAGCAGCCTGATGGCACCATCAAGTACATGCTCGATTGCGTGCGAGAAAACTGATTATTGAAAACCATTACTTAACGAAAAATAGAAAAATGGCTTTGGATCTGGTGATCTTCAATGAAACCTCTGTGACAATTCTTAAGGTGCAGGGGGCGGAAAAGTTTTTGGCTCGACTCTTGACAAGTGATGTCACGAAGCTAGCTGTGGGCGGAGTGGAACGTTCGGTGGCGATGAACGCTACCGGTGGTGTGCTGGGTACGCCCTGGGTGGCGCGCCGCGCAACTGACGCTTACGAAATCATTCTTGCCGGAGACGAGACCGATGCTCTCCAAGCCTGGATTCGTCAGGTGAGCGTTGCCTTTGAAGCTGATGTTGGCGTTGAAGCGCTTGCAGGTTTCTACTTTGTCGGCAAGCTTCCGATTGACGGTATTTCTCTTCAGCCCGGACAGATGGTAGAAAGTCTCGGCATCCGCTTCATTGATATGGGATGGATGTGTTTGGCGATTGGCCCCGAAGTCAACATCAAGGCGTTGAGTGACAACCTCATCAAGGCCGGAGCAAAGAAAGGAGAACAGACCGGATGGGATGCGTTGCGCATCTTTGCGCGCGAACCTGCTGCCGGACTCGAACTAGATGAGAGTTCAAGTCCGTTGGAAACGGGACTTGAAGGTGCTTTGAATTTTGACGATCCCGATCGCATCTTTATTGGCCGAGCTTTGACGGAAGCTCGTTTCAAGGCCGGCAACTATGACCGCATGCAGTTGGTGGCTTTTGATGTGGCTTTCGATCCGGCATTGCTTGTTGAAGTTCCCTACATTGTGCTCAACGGTACGCAATACCCCTGCACGTCCATTGCCCGTGTCCCTGAAGGCCCCTTCACGGTGGCTTTGGTGCGTTTGCCGCAGGAAGTGAAGATCGGCGATCGTGTGCCGGTGGATGTCAAAACCGACCCACGCACGCACTGTGAAGCAGCATTGGTAGTGGACAAGCAGATCTAATCGAGATGAGCAATATGGCTGCCAGCGTTTTTGAAATGTTCAAGCTTGGTGTTGGTCCAAGCTCGAGCCACACCGTCGGACCGATGCGAGCTGCGCTCCTGTTTGTACAGGAACTCCAGAAAAAGGAGCTTTTGCTCAAAACGGAGCGCGTTGTTTGTGAGTTGATGGGAAGCCTGGGTGCCACAGGCCGAGGTCACGCTACTGACAAGGCTGTGATCCTCGGGTGGGCAGGTAAGGCTCCGGCTACTGTCACCGGCAAAGAATCTGTAGAGATTCCTCGACAGGCCCAAGAAGATCATGTGCTTAATCTTGCAGGAACCAAGAGCATTGCTTTTGATTCTGACCGAGACATGATTTTCTCGGCTGACAAAGTTTGTGCATTTCATACTAACGCGATGGATTTGGCGGCACTGGACGAACAAGGCAATTGCCTGCTGGGTCGCCGTTACTACTCCGTGGGCGGCGGTTTTATTGTGGCCGGAAGCGAACGCGATCCCGACGTACCCAATGAACCTGTAGCAGTTGCCAAGAGCAAAACTCAGCCGTTACCTTACGTATATCGCAATGGTACGGAACTTCTCGAACTGGCTATCAAAAACAATCTGTCGTTTGCCCAGATTGCACGTGCTAACGAACGCGTGCATCACACCGATGAAGAGATCGACAAGGAGCTTGATGCCGTTTGGGATGCTATGAACGATTGCATCAGCCGAGGTCTGGAAACGGAAGGTCCGATGCCCGGACCTTTTGCCGTCAAGCGTCGCGCCAAGCATCTGGCGCAACGGTTGAAACATGTCAACTCCGCTTCCGATCCCTTGAGTGTTTTGGATTGGATCAACGCGTGGGCTTTCGCTGTCGGAGAAGAAAACGCCTGCGGTGGGCGAATGGTAACAAGTCCAACCAATGGTGCTGCCGGCGTTATCCCTGCGGTACTTCGCTATTACCGCACGTTCATTCCCGGAGCCAATCCTGATGGCATTCGTGAGTTTCTGCTCACAGCAGGTGCCATCGGTCTGCTTTACAAGAGCAACGCCTCAATTTCAGGTGCCGAAGTCGGTTGCCAAGGTGAAGTAGGTGTCGCCTGCTCAATGGCTGCCGGAGCATTAGCGGCAGTGTTGGGGGCTAATCCGAGACAAGTGGAAAACGCTGCAGAAATCGGCATGGAACACTGTCTGGGTCTTACATGTGACCCCGTAGCAGGCCAAGTTCAAATTCCCTGTATCGAACGCAATGCCGTAGCGGCAGTCAAGGCTGTTAATGCAGCTCGTTTAGCCCTTGCTGGGGACGGTAGTCATTTTGTAAGTCTCGATGCAGTCATGCAGACCATGTTTGAGACCGGTAAGGATATGCAGTCTAAGTATCGAGAGACGAGTCGAGGGGGATTAGCGGTCAATATTGTTGAATGTTAAATAAATGAGCATAAACTTGGTGGAGATATTGCCAATATAGGTATCTATGGTTAATTTGTTTGATGATTGTGATTTTTCAGACCATTTTTAAATTAAGTAAGGATTATGGGATCCTGAAGTTTATGGTTAGAGAAAATAATTGGAAGGATAATTTTTATCGAGGAAATATTAAATTGAAAAGAAAAGTCATTCTTAAGGGGAGGAAGCTATGAAAGTTCTAGTTGTAGGTTGGTATATCGGGGGCTGTAGTAGCAAGAGAGTTAGCTGAGGTAGGTGTCGAAGTATTAGTTATTGATAAAAGGGACCATATTGGCGGAAATTGTTATGATGAAACCATAAATAATGTTTTAATCCATAGATACGGCCCACATATTTTCCATACGTCAATAGACTTTGTTTTTAACTGGATAAAAAGATTTGCTGATTGGATTCCGTATAAGCATAAGGTCAAGGCTCTACTTGAGAATGGACAGTATGTCACAGTGCCTGTGAATAAAGAAACAGTATTAGCAATAGGGGGGGGGAGAAAAGGGGCTATTGACGTTATTTTCCGTCCTTATACGAAAAAAATGTGGGGAATGCCACTTGAAGATGTATCTCCGGATATTTTAAGTAGAGTGCCGATCAGAGATGATTTGAATGAGTTTTATTTTCCTGACGATAAATACCAAGTGTTGCCAAAGCTTGGTTATACACAGTTTGTTTCTGAAGTTCTGAAACATCCCAAGATAAGTATTGAATTGAACAGTGCATTTGTCCATGAAATGGAGGATAGGGTTGATTATATTTTTAATAGCATGCCAATAGATGAATACTTTGATTATTCGCTAGGGCGTCTCCCTTATCGTTCAATCAGGTTTCATCAATATACGGTTCCGTTTCCAAAGATATTACCTGTGGCAACAGTAAACTACACAAATGCAAGTCCTTATACAAGAATTACTGAATGGAAAAGCTTTCCCAAGTCTTCATCAAACCCCTGGGAAACAACGTTCACTGTTGAGGAACCCTGCAATTATGAGGAGAATGGTTGGGAACCTTATTATCCAATTAAGGATCTCCAGGGAGAAAATCTAAAGCTCTATTCTTTATATAAGAATATGGTTCCATCTAAGATGAAATTTATCGGAAGGTGTGGCACGTATAGCTACATAGATATGGATGATGCGATAGCCAGTGCACTTAGTATCTGCAAGGAATTTTTAAGATGACTATGAAAAGACTAGGTATATTTTATTCTGGTGAACTGAAGACAGGAGGGGGACCCTCAGGGTATTTATACAATCTTAGGGAAGCTTTAGTAAATTATCCACATCAAATTGACTTTATTCTTCCCAAAGAGAAAAGGTATTCATTCCGGCTGCTAATTTTAAAAAAAAAATGGCTTCTTGTATTCCTTTTAGGTCTATACGGCATAGAGTGGGATGGTGTTTGAAGAAGAAACATATAGTTAATTGTATAAATGAATATCCTGATGTCTTTGCAATTATGTTTCATTCTTGTTCGGACATAAATTTGGTCAATCAACTTTGGAAAAAACATTATATTAAGCGAAGTTAACCAAAATTTCTGCTAATGTCTCATAGCCCTGTTTTACCGGCTCGGGAACTTCAGGAACAGGCGGACTATCATCATGAGGTGATTGATTTTGAACGTTTGAAGAAAGATGATATAAATGCTTTGTTGCTGGCTGATGTTGTGGTAGCACCTTCACAAAATGCAATGAATTCATATTGGAAGGAATTGCCGGTATTACTGAGTAAGAAAAAATTTCGTTATATTACGACTGGCTGCGCACCATTGAAATATTATGATAAGACAATATTGCGTCAAAAATATAACATAAAGACCAAATTTGTCATTTGTTATGTGGGACGGCATTGGAAAGTAAAGGGATATGACCGGTTGGTTCATATCGCTAGTCATATTTTACAGAAGAGGTCTGATGTTACGTTCCTAATTGGAGGGGAACAAAACCCTGCTATTAAGCCGTTATCTCATCCAAGGTGGGTTGAGTTAGGGTGGGTGGATTCTGCGGAGGTATTTTGTTGCTCAGACGTATTTTTGATGCCTAATCGCGAATCCTATTTTGATTTAGTTATCCCAGAGGCTTTGTCTATAGGGCTGAAATGCGTCTTATCAAATGTCGGCGGTAATATTGATTTTAATAGAATGTGTTCAAATATAGGATTGTTTTCTAGTGATGCCGAAGCTATGGAAATGATAGATGCATATCTATCTCTATCGGAAGACGAAAGAAATAGAGTTTCGGAGGAGCTAAAAGAATGTTATCAAAATCAGTTTAATTTGGAAAAATTTGCGGATAGCTATATTGAGTTTAGCGAAACTTTAGGAAAGTAGTAATTTATCGAGTGCTTTGTTGGCTTTTTAAAATTTGATGAATTGTCTTTTTTGATAGTATTGATGGGAAAATTGACTTTCTTTGCTGATGAAAGGATTAAATCTGTCAATTCAAATGGCTTATTTATTGCAATGTGAAAAGGATTTTGGTTTGGTTGCGGTAGTAAACATGCAGGGCAAATAAAAAGTATTTTAGAATAAACGATGGAAATGGAAAAAACATAAACACTCGGAGATGGATTTAGAAGATGAGTTCTGGTTTCCATCAGATCAAAAATATCAATAGAAATGGTAATAAAAGATATTAATTTTTGATTTGGTTAAGGTGTCGAGTTGTACATGCGAAAGAAAAAACAATTATGTTATAAGACTGCTCTGTCTATAGTTAGGGTATTTTTTGACATAAAAAACTAGAGTTTAAAGTTGAAGCTTTAACGCTTAATTCTATGGAATTTCTTAGAAATTTTGCAGGTGTTAAATTCTTAGTCTTTATTTTTTTGGGGGGGGGTATGAATAAAGATTTAACATTGGTGACAGCGTTTTATGATATTGGGCGTGGTGCAAACTATGATGGTAGAGATTGCAATAAATATCTAGAATATTTTGAGTTTCTTGCGAATATAAAAAACAATTTAGTGGTATTTACATCAAAAGAATTCGCGGAACCGATTTTCGAAATAAGGCGAAAAAAGGGATTGGGAGAGTTAACGTCAGTAAAAGTCATTGAGATGACCGATTTTTTTTCTGGTTTTGTAGATCGGGTTAGAGAGATTTTTTTCAGATTTGATCAATCAATGGAAAGAAGACATCCTAAAAATATAGAGTGTATAAATCCTGAATATTGTTGTGTCAATTGTCTTAAGCCTTTTTATGTAAAGATGTCTTATGAGTTGAAATTAATTAAAACTAATTATATCGCCTGGATTGATTTTGGTTTTAATCATG
>ERZ791569.366-NODE-366-length-31170-cov-6.320328_pt1 | contig 31170 bp, 24 predicted proteins | sample MGYA00509973_ERZ791569 | MGnify/ENA primary metagenome ERZ791569 (study PRJEB30046, sample SAMN00791902) | human gut metagenome | study: EMG produced TPA metagenomics assembly of the A metagenome-wide association study of gut microbiota in type 2...
TTCTATTATTTACTATTGCTAAACTTTTAAAATTAATATATAATATTAATATATAACCTATATGACACACTGACTGTGTAATTTATTTATTGGAATTGGAGGATTATATGCTGCATAAAAAGTCTCAGGATAAAACTTCTGAACATGATAAATTAACTAATGATGCTAACAGTGATGATGCTGTTGACGAAGCCGTACATTATAATAAAAGTAATGATGATAACGACAGTGCAGACAACGACAATAATAATCATCGTTTTTTCATACCGAACAGTAAATATTCAACGATTGTAATATATGCACTATTATTTGTTGTAGGTACTATCCTTATATATAAGTTTATAGGAACCTTTAACCAGACCATGCATCTTATAGGTTCAATTCTTAATCTTATTTCGCCTTTTATTGCGGGTGCATTTATTGCTTTTATACTCTTCCCTCTTGTTAAGCTTTTATTCCGGAAGCTTTTTAAGGGTGTACTTAACATGAAGTCCGATAAAGCTGCGAAGTACCTTTCAATAACAACTGCATATATAATTGCAATTGGAGCTATTACAATACTTCTTGTTTTTGTTATACCACAGATTTACGAAAGCATAACTGAAATTACAGAACAGCTTCCTGTATGGTATAATTCTGCACTTGAATTTGTTGGCAATTTTGAAAACAATCACCAGAATCTCGGTGAATATGTTGATTTCAATATGATAAATGAAAGAATAGAAACCGCACTCCCTAATATTTTTAATTATCTTACCGGAATCATGTCAAATCTTATTCCTGTGATTTTTTCAACCGGTATGGCTATTGTTAAAGGCATTATAAGTTTTATCATATCAATTATGGTATCTGTTTATATGATATCTGACCATAAGAATCTCTTTTATCAGGGAAAAAGACTTATATATGCAATTCTGCCTTACAAACCTGCCAACACTTTAAGAAATGTACTACGCGAAAGTGGACGTATTTTTACAAGCTTTATATTTGGAAAGGCACTTGATTCACTTATCATAGGTATTATATGCTTTATTGCAATGGTTATATTCCGATTCCCATATGCGGTTCTTATCAGTGTAGTTGTAGGTATTACTAATATGATTCCATACTTTGGACCATATATCGGAGGTGCTGTCGGATTTCTTTTTATACTTATTGTAAGTCCGTTCAAAGCATTGCTTTTTGCACTGCTTATACTTGTAATACAGCAATTTGATGGTCTTTACCTTGGACCTAAGATTCTTGGAGATAAAACGGGGCTCAAGCCGCTATGGGTTATATTTTCAATTACAGTTGGTGGCAGCCTTTTCGGTGTTCTTGGAATGTTCCTCGGAGTTCCTTGTGTTGCTGTACTCGGATATATACTCAATCAGGTTGTTACACATTTCCTTGGGAAAAAGAATATTACAGTTACCCCTTATGATTCCCATGACCGCATATAGCTTTTGATATTTCATCCCAATTTCTTCTGATTTTTACAAGACGTCGATTAATTTTTTTGCGGCAGAATAATGAATATGACAGATTTTGAAGTGATTTTGATATGCATCCCATATCACATATGCTCCTTATGTGTTTATATCATTATATGCCGCAATTTTCATTCGGGTTCGTATTTATTATTTATTTCAGACGTGCTATAAGCTTACAGATTGGATTACCCTGTGAAGAAAATTTTTCTTCATATTCCGTCATTACATTTCCTTCAACTAAATCTGCATCATTATGCAAGTCATATGTAACAGTTGTAAGCTCCCACTTAGGAGATTCTTTTACTTCTTCAACCGAAAAATCAAATAATCCTCTGTTATCCGTTTTGAATTCTACATATCCATCATCTTTTAAAATATCAGTATATCTTTCAAGAAACTGTCTTGAAGTAAGTCTTCTCTTGGCATGTCTGTCTTTTGGCCATGGGTCAGAAAAATTAAGATATATCCTGTCAACTTCACCCTTTGCGAATACATCACCTATATTTTCTGCGTCCATTCTTATAAACCTGAGATTAGAAAGACGCAGTTCATCCTGTTTTTCAACTGCTCTTAAAAGCACACTGGAATACTTTTCAATTCCAATATAGTTAATATCAGGATTCATCTGGGCAAGTGTCGTTATAAATCTGCCTTTTCCCATTCCTATCTCGATACGCACAGGATTATTATTGCCAAACACTTCTTTCCATGTTCCTGCCATATTTTCCGGCTCTGTAAACACAAATTCATTTTCAATCATGATTTCCCTTGCACCGGGAACATTTCTCAATCTCATATATTTTTAAAATCTCCATTTCTGTAAAACTTATTAAAGTATAATAAAAATATTTCCATTCGACAAGCGTTATTAATTGATTTGCATTTCAATCATGTGTATAATGTAGCATGATATTAGAATTATTGTAAAAGTCAGTTACACGCCGGCTTTATATTTGATGGAGATAATATATGAATAAATTTTTTAAAAGAATGACGGCTGTTTTTCTTGCTGTCAGCACAACTGCGGCTTCTATATTAATGCCTGCAACATGCATATATGCTGCCGAAACAGCTGCCACAACACAAAACACGCAGGCTGCACAGACAACGCAGAATTCACAAAACACCCAGACAACCAAAAACACACAGGAATACGACTGGCCGCAGGCACCGGATATTGTAGCCCAGAGTGCAATTCTTATTGATGCGGATACCGGTGCAATTCTTTATGAAAAGGATGCCCATGCCAAAGGATATCCAGCCAGCACAACTAAAATTCTTACCGGACTTCTCACAATTGAAAACTGTGGCCTTGACGAGACAGTTACATTCTCAAGTGCGGCAGCCAATTCTGTAACATATGAGGATGCAAGCCTTGGTACAAAAGCAGGAGAACAATATAGCGTTGAACAGGCTCTATATGGACTTTTGCTCTATTCAGCCAACGAAATAGCATATGGTCTTGCTGAACACGTAAGCGGCTCACTTGCAGCTTTTACAGAGCTGATGAATAAACGAGCCAAAGAACTTGGTGCTATTAACACTCATTTTGCCAATGCAAGTGGTCTCCACGATGTCAATCATTACACCACAGCTTACGACATGGCAATGATTGCTAAAGGATGTTACAACAACTCCACTTTTGTAAATATTGATTCAACATCAACGACTTACACTATACCGCCGACAAACAAAACAGATACGGCTCGTAATTTTAAACACCGCCATCTCATGTTAAAAGGCAGACAATATTATTACGAATACTGCAAAGGCGGAAAAACAGGATTTACAGACCAGGCCGGTTACACACTTGTAACATTTGCGGAAAAAGATGATATGCGTCTTATATGTGTATGTTTCAAATCAGGAGACAAAGAACGTTTTACAGATACGCGTTCATTATTTGACTGGGGATTTGCCAACTTTAAGAAAATCACAGCTTCAGGCGGAACAATAAGTTCATTATTTACAAGCGACAGTTATTACCAATCTCCTGTATTTAATAAATATAACTTAAAATTCAATCTGAAAGCCTCAACACTTACACTTCCTAACAACGCTTCTGTAGGAAATGTTGCAATGGGCATTGATAACAATTACAAAACAACAAGTGAAAACGGAATATATACCGCCCATCTTAATTTTAATTATGGAAATAATATTGTCGGAACTGCAAAACTGACACTTTCATCTGACGAAAATATCGCTGCTGCCAGCAATCTTCCTTTCGCAAAAGATGATAATAATTCTAATTTAAAGCAAAAAAAATGTATAGTTATAAATATATGGGGCATAGTTGCAGTAATTGCAGCAATACTTATTGTACTTTACATCCACTCAGAAGTAAAACGCAAAAAAACACAGCGTAGACGCTACAGCGGCCGCAAATATTTGTAAAATTCATAAACTATGAGAAACACGCTTCGCGAGTTTCTCAAGTTATCGCGGCAGTCGCCAAGGTCTCGTGCAAGCACGGACTTTGGCTCGTTGCTCGCGTAAAATAAAAAACAGAGGCTGCATCACAAATTTTGCATCCTCTGTTTTCTTTATGTGCAGGGCAATCCAAATCAACGCCTGCATTTAAGCTTTATAATCTCAAACTTTATATCCTCTGTTTTCGTATCCTTTTGAATACTCATTTGAACCACCATCATTTGAATATGTAAAACCAGCATATACCTGCTGTGTATTTTTCATAAGTGGTTCTGAATCATCCTGTTTACTTAATTCATAGAATGATTTTCTCATTGTCTCAAGCATTTTCTTTACTGATTCAAGCAGCATAATTGTATTTTTATCCTTTTTTGCAACCGCCTTTACAAGATACCTTTGCATTACAAGATAAATGTTATAAAGCTGCACTGACACTTCATACTGCATATCAAGCGAAGTCACAAGGCTGTCTACAACTCTTTTGACCTGAACTACATCAGACTCATATTCATCTTTTTCTGACTGCGTTTCATAATTATTTTCGATAGCATCGCTGACATACTGTATAGCCATATCATACATAATTACAATAAGCTGCGTCTTATTTGCCTGTGAAATGCGATATGAAAATGTCTGTATCTCATCTTTTTTCAACGCTGATTATTCCTCCACACTACTGTAAAATCTGAAGTACAGTTGACGGACGTTCATTTGCCTGTGCAAGAATTGATGTTGCCGCCTGAGTCATTACATTTACGGATGTATATTCTGTCATCTCTTCTGCCATATCTGTATCAGTCATTGCAGAGAGTGCTGATGTAAGATTCTCATTTGAAACAGCAATATTATTCTGTGTATGTTCAAATCTGTTCTGATATGAACCAATCTTAGAACGTACCGAACTTGCCCTATTAATCGCTTTATCAACCTTTTCTATTGACTGTGACGCAGTAAGTCCTGTCATAACATTTACAGTATCTATGCCAAGTGTATATGTTGTAACCTCAGGTATATCAATTCTTATAACCTGATCCTGGTTAGCACCAACATGAATACTCATAGTACCAACATCTGTAACTTCCTGAACAATATCTTTTGATGATGTACCTGTTGATACCGGTATTTTTCCTGTATCATCAAACTTAGTTCCCGCAACATTTCCCGGAACATCCATCTCAAAGCTCTTGTTATTAACATCCTTTACTGTAATTCTTGTACCACTTGTTGAAAGTACGGCACTGTCATCAAATCCGACTCTCTTGCCATTGGCATCTGTTGTAAACTCTGCTTTAACATCGCTTCCCTGAACAACAAATCCGTCATCATCTGCCGCACTGTCAATTCCCAACGCCTGTGCAAGCTCCTTATTGCTGCATTTTACTTCAATAGACTGAGAACTGCCATACTCTTTTGTCATAATAACAAGACGGCTTCCCGGATATGTTGTCACTGGAGAATAGCCTGCGTAATCCATTCCGTTTGCAGTTGTATCATTAGTTGTATCTGTGACTGCAAATGCACTTCCCCCAATTATGCTCGCTGCATCAACGAGTTTTCCCATTATGGTATTAAGGTCATCACCCTCACTGACAGAAACTTTATATCCGTTTAATTCTATTACACCTTCCTGTTCCTTTGTAATTTTATCATTTGCACCAAGAGCGATTGTTCCCTCACCCACAACAATTGCCTGTCTTGCATCTTCTGTAACTGTAATTCCATAATCACCAGTTACAAAATTCTCAGAACATGTAATCTGATTAACGCCCTGGCAGTCAGAATAAACTCTTCTTGAAAGATTACCATCAATAAGTGACTGTGTATTAAATTCTGTCTGTGACGATATTCTGTCTATTTCCTTATTAATATTATCTATTTCACCCTGAATGGCACTTCTTTCATCATCTGAATTGACATCATTGGCAGCCTGTACAGAAAGCTCCTTCATACGTGTAAGCATTGACTGTATTTCAATAAGGCCGCCTTCTGCTGTATTAAGTACAGAAATACCATCTGTAACATTATTGTCAGACTGGCTGAGTCCACGAAGCTGAACTCTCATCTTTTCAGAAATAGCACAACCGGCAGGATCATCAGCTGAGCTGTTAATCTTGTAACCTGACGATAATTTCTGTATAGAATTAGACAGGCGGTCCTGTGCCTTCTGAAGTGCGTTATTTGCTATAATCGCAGAAATATTTGTATTAAGTCTCATATATATTCTCCATTCCGTAAATACATTGCCTATAATAAATATCGGCGTATTCACACTTTTTTTTACATTAAATCAGAAATAAATGATTTTGCAATTCTGTACAGCTTTGATGATGGCTGTGATTCAGATTTTTCATATGTAATATCTGTAACCTTATCATTTGAATTAGCATACACATTAGTCTTTTCAAAATTGAATTCTTCTTTTATCTTTTCAGCTGCATTTTGTAACAAACCGGCAAAATCATTATTTTCACTTGTGCATACGCCAAATACATCGAATGTATCATCTGTAACTTTAAGTTCAATGCTTACTTCTCCACAGCTTTCATTATCATATCTTATAGAAATTCTTCCACTTTCACTTCCGTCTGAAATCATTGTAAGCTTCATAACGCCAATTTTGTCATCTGATAAAACCGGAATTCTATAGTCTCTTTGTCTGTTGAGATTTTTTACAAGGTCGATAATATTATTTTTTAAAGCTGCATGACGTACAGAATCATAACTGTTTATATCAGCTTCAGCTGATTGTGGTATGCTTTCTGATTTTTCGTCATCCAGACTCTCAATTGCCTCTCTGAGCGATTTTTCGTCTGACATACTGTCTATAATCTTTTCCGCCTTATTTCTGTCAGCACCAAATATCCTGCCATATGCACTGCCGCTTACAAGCTCCTGCATAGCCTCTATATTATTTATTGTAACAGGCTGCTCTGCCTGTTCAAGCTGATGAAGCACTTCATCATCTGCCGCCGATACAGCACGTACAACTTCCATATATGCATCCATATACTCAGCTTCAGCTGCTGCGTCATATGCATCCTGCACACTTTCGCAGAAATTTTCTACTGTTCTTGTATTTATAGACTTTTCAGAATTAACCTCTTTTAATGTAAGCGGAGTGACAGATGATGCCGTATTATCAAAAAGATTAAGATAATATCTTACCTGTCCTGCCACTGCAATATCTGTATCATCCCCTACTGAATTATCCATTCCATACTGTTTTCTGCTGTCGTATGCCCGGCACAGATTTTCCATAGTAATATCTGCACCTTGCTTTACAAGTGCACCAATTGCATTTCCTGCATCTTTTGTATAGATATTAATCATTTTATAAATTCCGATAAACTGACGTCTTTCCTCTTCACTTATGCCACCTGTTTTGTCAAGCTTGTATAAAAATCTGCTGAACTTATCTGTATTATCTGAATCTTTGTTCTTATTGATAAGGTAATCATTTACACTTTCAATATCAGAAGTAAGCGGATTGATATTATCCTTTATCATATTAAGAACAGTCTCAGGATTCATCTGCTCTATGAGAGTATTTAATGACTCCTTAATATGCTTAATCTGCTCAATATTATTTTTTGTTATATCAATATTGTTATATGAAAGAATTCTTACAGCATCCGAATTTGCTTTGGTATTTTCCATGCCAAGCTGTGAAAGAATACTTTCAGAACTTGCCTCAACCGCATTTTTTAACGAATCTCCAAGGTCTTTTCTCACCTTTGTACCAACTGCTTCATAAGAGTTTCCTGCCTGTCTGAAACGTTCTTTTAGACTGCTTCCCATCTCAGAAAATCCGGCAATATTTATAACTGCCTGCGACTGCATATTTTCTTTATAGACAGCTCCAATAACTTCATCAGGTGCATATGAAATATCCCTGATTGCACGTCTTGTTGCAAGTGAAAGCTGATACATGCTGATAAAATCAGCCGTTTTATTATCTGTTCCATTAACATCCGTCAATACATTGGATAATGCCGCAGCCCCTGTATCCGTAGGTACCTGACTATCTATGTCATCAGCAAGCTGTATTGCAATCTGTTCCATAGCTTTTTCCCGGTCATATGCAAGAAGATTTTCATGCAGTGTATCTATTGAAACTGACAAAATATCAATTCCGTTATTGTAAATATGCATGCCTGCCTGTGGTGTGAGCAGAATCTGAATTTCAAGCAGTTTTTTGTAATTATCCTCATATTCCGGCTTATTCTGCACAACGTCCTGTTCCTGGGCAACAGATTTATTTCCTATATTATACTGTGCCATCGCCTCCTCAATAGATTTAATTGACACATTATCACCATACATGTCTGTCGCTCTCGCAACTGCATCATAATCAGCATTTTTTACGATATCTATTGCATCTGCGATTACAACCGCACTGTCATAATCTTTTATAAGGCTTACTTCTTCTGCCTTGCTGCCATCAGCCATACCCTGTGCAATTTTTAGAGATGTCTCATCATAATCAAGATTAATCATATCAAGCTGATTTTTGTATACAAGATTTTGTTCAGTCACAGGTATATCCTGCGAAATAAATGTTATTGCATTATTTATGTTGTTATCATTAACTTCAAGCTTAGCTTTACCTATAATTTCTTTTATCTGCGGCATAAGCTGCTCAAGTTCCTGCCTGCTTAAAGTCTGCATTTTATCGCCAAAGCCTTTTGATGCTGCCTGTGCAATCTGAATATTTTTTATTGTAGGCTGCATATTATTCTTAACAAGATAATTCTTTGTATCTTCTGACAAACTGCCATTTTCCATACCTGAAAGACTTTCTGCCATATCACTTATATTGTCATCCGTAAGCGGAAGTCCTGTATCCTGCATATTAGCAGCGACCTGTTGTGCCATACCGGCACTTCCGACTACCTTTTCTATCTTTGACACATCAATTCCAGACATGTCACCTGTATAAGTATCACAGTGTGCCGCAAGTTCTATTTTAATTCTCTCGATAATATTTACGCAATCATCCGGTGTTGCATCATTCAGATTAAATCCGTCTTCATCTATCTTTACTGCATCAGCACCCGAAAGTCTGTTAAATAATGCTTTAAGATTTGCTTTTGCGTCAGATGCACTCTGCATTATCTGCGATTTTACATCATCTGCCTGCTTTATAAGTGAAGTATATGTATTCTTATCAAGCTTTTTTGTATCAACTTCCATGCCGGATACTATAACTCCGTCAAATCCGGTCTTCTGGGTTTTCTCATTATTATTTTTTATATTAATAGACGCTCTGTTAACGGCGTCTACATTATTTCCGGTTTTATAAATCGTTAAATCCACGCTCATATGACCTCCATTATTGCCATAACAAAAAACCTGTACAGGTTTCGATACTCTGTACAGGTTTTATCGTCTTTTTTATTCAATTTCTTTAGTCATCAATACCTAAATCACCGGAAAATTCATAAACTGCAATGCCATAGGCCGGCAAATCAATAAGAAGAGACTGCTTATATCCGTCGCAATCACCTTTTACAGCAGTCAGCGTCTTCTTCTGAATATCTTCATTACTTCCAAGTACAAGCTTATACTTGCCTTTCAAAGGTGCCCCTATACGGAACTTATTTCTCTCAACAGGCGTAAAGCTTAATACAAATAGCAAATGCTTATTATTATCAGGACTTATCCTTATAAATGAATATACACTGTTATCTTTGTCATTAGCATTAATCCATCTGAAGCCTTCAGGTCTGTAATCAGTCTCATAAAGACATCTGTAATTCTTATAAAGCAGCATACATTTTTTAGTAAAATCTTTCATCTGCTTATGGCTTTCATCATCTAAAAGATACCAGTCTAATTCTCTCTCTTCACTCCATTCATTCCACTGTCCAAATTCCTGTCCCATAAACAGAAGTTTCTTGCCGGGATGTCCACACATATATGCATATGCAAGCTTGAGATTAGAAAACTTGTCATCTTTGTCTCCCGGCATCTTGCCAAGCATAGAGCACTTAAGATGAACAACTTCATCATGTGAAAGAACAAGAATAAAATTCTCGCTGTATGCATACATAAGGCTGAATGTAAGTTTGCCATGATTAAACTTTCTAAAATATGGGTCAAGTTTCATGTATTCTGTAAAATCATGCATCCAGCCCATATTCCACTTGAATGTAAATCCAAGGCAGTCACCATTATCCGGGTCACCACTTACATTAGGCCACGCAGTTGACTCCTCTGCAATAGTTACAGCCTGTGGAAAACGTTTTTTCATCATGCTGTTAAAATGCTTTAAAAAGCTCATGGCTTCAAGGTTGCCATTACCACCATATTTATTAGGCACCCAGTTGCCTTCTGTTCTTCCGTAGTCAAGATAAAGCATTGACGCAACCGCATCAACTCTCAATCCGTCAATATGAAACTTATCTACCCAGTACATGCCATTGGCAATAAGGAAATTGGACACCTCATTCTTACTGTAATCAAACACCTTAGTTCCCCAGTCAGGATGTTCTCCTTTTCTTGGGTCTGCATATTCATATACACAGCTTCCGTCAAAATTAGCAAGTCCGTGTGCATCTTTAGGAAAATGTGCCGGCACCCAGTCAAGAATAACTCCGATTCCTTTCTTATGCATATAATCAACAAAATACATAAAATCCTTAGGCGTTCCATATCTGGCTGTAGGTGCGTAATATCCTGTAACCTGATAACCCCATGAACCATCAAAAGGATACTCGGCAATTCCCATAAGTTCCACATGAGTATATCCCATATCAGACACATATTCTGCAAGTTCATGTGCTATATCACGATAATTCATATATCCGTCTTTTGTTCCATCTTTCTGCTTTCTCCATGAACCAATATGACATTCATATATCGACATTGCACTAGAAAGATGATCTTCTTTTTTCTTATTCTCAACCCACTTATCATCTGTCCACTTAAATCCCGTAAGATCCGTTATAACAGAAGCTGTCTCCGGACGCAGCTGTGCCGCATTAGCATATGGGTCAGCTTTATAAAGAGCCTCTCCGTCCTGTGATATTATAAGAAACTTATAGCATTGTCCGGCTTTTGCTCCCTCAACAAACAATTCATATACACCGCCGTCCGATACAGGTTTCATATCATATCCATAAGCACGCCAGTCATTAAAATCACCTACAACATAGACTTCTTTTGCCTTTGGTGCCCATACAACAAAATATACCCCCTCCTTGCCGTTCTTTACAGCAAGATGTGCTCCCATTTTATTATAAATCTCATAATGTGTTCCCTGTCCGAAAAGGTATGTATCCAGCTCTGTCATAAAAATCTGTGTAGTGTCTTTGTTCATAAAATCCACCCTTCCATCATATATATTTATATGCAGCATATATACAAGCTATGCCTTATTTGTTATTTTACCCCATCTTCTACACACGTATTTCAATAAGAATAGTATATCATAATCAAAAATAAATTACTATATAAATTTTTATATCTATTTATATTTCATTGTGTTATACTGACACATGCAGACTGTAAACACAAAATAAAACAAACGTGGAGGAGTACATTTTATGATTTACTATTTAATCGGGTACGATTACATCAAAATCATTACATTTATAAGTGTAATTTTTGCATTTGCCCTGACATGCCTCTTAATCGTTCTTGGAAAAAATATTCTGCCAAGAGATGCTGGTCGTGCATATGCAATTAATGGTTCCAAATCAGTCGGAAAACCACGAGGAGCCGGAATTATATTTATACTTACATTTACATTATCAAGCGTTCTTTTTATCCCAATGGACGCCGAACTTGTTATCTATCTTATTCTTGTTCTTGCAGCGATGTTAAGCGGCTATCTTGATGACAGTTCACAGACTCCATGGGGCGGATTGAAAAAAGGACTTATAGATTTTGCTATTGCAATAATGGCAGCATTTACTTACCTTCATTACAATCCAAACACTTTTGATATTGCATTATTTTCAAAAACAGTAACACTTAATCCTGTTATATACGGACTTCTTATTGTTATCCTTGTATGGGTCAGCATCAATGTAACAAACTGTTCAGACGGAGTTGACGGACTGTGCGGAACTCTTTCTGCTGTAACTCTTACATCTGCTTACGTATTATTTAAAGTTTTTGAAATTGAACCTTATTTCAGACATACAATCCTTTTAATGACAGTATGTATCCTTGGTTATCTCTGGTTTAACGCCTCTCCAAGCAAACTGCTGATGGGCGATGCCGGTTCAAGAGCAATCGGTTTATTTATAGCATTTACATTTTTAAAACTTCACCATCCGTTACTCTATATTCCAATGGCAATTATGCTTATACTTGATGGTGGTCTTGGTCTTATCAAAGTATCATTTATGAGATTTTTACACATCAATTTATTTAAAAATCTCCGCACACCAATACATGACCACATGAGAAAGAAACTGGAATGGTCAGACGCACAGGTTGTATTCCGCTTCACAATTATACAGCTCGTCATCTGTATCGGATGTATATATGCAATAATGTAATATATATTGATTTTTCATTCATGTCAGTTGTATAATAAATACACAAAAGCTGGAAGTCTTATATGGCTTTCAGCTTAATTTGCCTTATCAAAGAAAGAGAGGTGCTTCATGAATTATATTGTACTTGATTTGGAATGGAATCAGAGTGCAGATGGAAAAGCATATACGAACAGTCGTATTCCATTTGAAATTATACAGATTGGTGCAGTCAAACTTGATGAGAATTTTTCAGAAATCTCACAATTTGACAGATATATCCGCCCCGCAGTCTATACAAAACTGCATGATAAGGTTCAAGAAATACTTAATGTAACAATTGAAGAACTTACTTGTATAGGTCATGATTTTACAGATGTTGCAAATGATTTCATCAGATGGTGTGGTGATGATTACATCTTCTGCACATGGGGACAGACTGACCTGACAGAATTGCAGCGTAATTTTGACTATTATAATATTGAATACAATTTTCCAATGCCATTTCTTTTCTATGACGTACAGAAGCTCTACAGCATATGCTTTCAGGATAGCAAGGAACGAACCACCCTGAAAAATGCAATAGAACATCTGGGAATGCAGGAACTTGAAGGTTATCACAGTGCCGGCAGCGATGCCAGATACACATCACAGATTATGCCTGAACTTGATTTTGAAAAGGTACGGAAGTTTTACAGTGTTGATACCTACAGAATTCCACAGAATATAAAAGAAGAAATTTATCTTGATTTTGGTAATTACGGAAAATATATTTCAAGAGGATTTGCAGATCGTGAAGAAGCTGCCAACGACAAAGAAGTTACTGCATGCCGCTGTTTCAAATGCAACAAAACAATGAAACGGATTATAAAATGGTTTTCTACCAACAGCAAGTCTTATTATGGTCTTTTTTCATGTCAGGAACATGGTCTAATAAAAGGCCGATTTAGAATTAAAAGCACTGATGACAAACAATATTATGCAATAAGAATTTTAAAATGCACCGATGAAGAGGGCGGCAAAAAAATCAAGATGCGTCAGCAGCGTGAAAAAGAACATCGTCGTGCCAAAAGACTTGGCACGCTCTGAACTATGAGAAACACGCTCCGCGAGTTTCTCAAGTTATCGCGGCAGTCGCCAAGGTCTCGTGCAAGCACGGACTTTGGCTCGTTACACGCGTAAATAAAAAAGTGTCCTGGAAAGTTCAGCTTTCAGGGACACTTTTTAACTTTAAATATCAAAGTCTTACGTTATTCATTTAATTTACCTGATACATATATATACCATATAAACCACATATACAAGTAACATTATTATTCCTTCTTTGCGGTTTATCTTCTTTGATGTCCATGCAAATATCCATACAACCGTACTCATAATAATGAGAATAATTATATCTATAATATTTTCCATAATAAATGTAACAGGGCTAATTGCTGCTGCAACACCAAGAATTAATAAAATATTAAAAATGTTAGAACCAATTACATTTCCGAGTGCCATATCAACTTCATTTTTTCTTGCTGCAACTATAGAAGTTACAAGTTCAGGAAGACTTGTTCCCAACGCAACAATCGTAAGACCTATAAGAGTCTGGCTCAATCCGAATCCTGCAGCTATAGATGAGGCGCCATTAACAACGAAATCTCCGCCAAACTTAATCGCAATCATTCCACCAACTATATATAACAAGCATTTCCACATCGGAAGAATCTTTATTTCTTCTGCCATTTCCTCTTCTTCAGTTTCAAATTTGTCACCTTCGCTTCTTGCCTTTTTTGCAGAATAAATCATCCAGAGAAGATATGCCACAAAAATCACAAGGAAAATAATTCCATCAATTCTTCCAAGTTTCATCCCGATAAATCCAAAAACTACAAGCAATCCTGCACAAACAATTGAAAATGGGAACTCTTTCATAAGAGTATTTTTTTCTATTGTAAGCGGTGCAAACAATGCACAGGCTCCACAGACAACCATAAGATTAAAAATATTAGAACCTGACACATTACTTACAGCCAACGTATTATTTCCTGTTATAGAAGCTGTAACACTGACTGCCAGTTCGGGAAGGCTCGTCCCCATTGCCACAATAGTCATACCGATTATAAGTGAAGGAACATTGAATTTCTTTGCTACTGAAGAACTTCCTTCAACAAAAAAATCTGCTCCTTTAATAAGCAGAACAAATCCGATTACAAGAATCGCTGCTGATTTTAAAATTTCCATATTTTTGTCTCCTTTTTTAATATGATTACAATGCCTGATGCAGGACATTATTCCTGCCGTCATATAATCTGTGAAGAACGCATTCTGCCGCATAAAAAAAGAGGCTCATGTATATCTGATGACATAAAATGCCATATCAGACATACATGAGTCTCATTCATTAAGATTTGCCAGATTAAAAATCGGGTCTGTTGACAAATCACGTATACACGCGAACTACTCCCTCACGAGAAAGTATTTAATTTATATTCAGTTTAAATTACAAATAAATATTTGTCAACTTGTTTTTATATTACTACACACCCATCACTATGCACCAAAAAATATCGAAGTAAAATGTAATATATCAGCAATACAGCTATAAAATCATTGAATTTTTAACAGTTTGTAGTATTATAAAAATAATAATAAGTTTATTAAATTACAATAAACATATGAAAGGAGATTTTTAATTTATCATGAAAAAACAAACTCAAAAGAAAAAAGGCACTATAGCAGTCAAGATTTGTATACTTGTAACTGCGGCACTTATTCTCTCTAATCTTATAAGTATAATTCTGATTGTAAATAATTCAAGAACACTTATACGCTCCTCTGTCAAAAACAATATGATGAGCATGGCCAAAACATCTGCCGAACTCGTCTCTAATGAAATGCGTATCAATAACAACAAATCTCTTTCATATGACGAATATGCACGTATACTTAAAGACACAAAACTCACAGGTGTGGACAGCTCTTATGTCTATGTCGTATCCTCTGACGGAACCATGTTATATCATAATACAAAGGATAAAGTCGGCAAGCCGGTTGAAAACAGTCTTGTCAATAGTCTTGTAACACAGATTAAATCAGGAAAACAACCTGAACCTGCAATAGTTGATTATAATTATAACGGTGTTGTAAAATACGCCGGTTATGTTATCCTTGATAACCATGATATTGTTGTAGTCAGTGCCGATGAAAATGATGCATTAAGCGGAATTACACGAATTACCCGCATTGCAGGATATATTCTTATTGGTATTATCATCGTTGCCCTTATTGTTGCATATTTTTTCAGCAGATCAATTGCCCGTCCGCTTTCATCATTAAGCAGACTCATCAAAGAAATTGCTGATGGTAATCTGAATGCTGATTTTTCAAAAATCAAAAAGTCGAATGACGAAATTGGTCTTATAACCGAAGAAATGCAGTTTATGAGCAGTTCATTAAGCACAATAGTAGAAAAAATCAGGACTGCCGGAAATACGATGTCAAAAAACAGCACTGACTTGAACGAGACAAGCAACCAGACACTTTCTGCCAATAATGAAATATCACGTGCAGTTCAGGATGTTGCAGAAGGCTCAACAAATATGGCCAATGCAATAGCCGATATTAATAATTCACTTGAAACAATGTCTCTTGAGTCAGAACACATAGACAACTCTGTTACAGATATCAAAAAACAGACAGCTTCCGTTCAGGAAAACAGCCAGTCAATGAATGAAAAGATGCACCAGATGCAGGAAAGCAGCGAAATTATGGATGCCGGCATCAATGAAATATCAGCACGAATCGGCAAGGTAAATGAGATTGTTGACAAAGTAGGCCAGATTATTTCCGTAATTGAAGAAATATCAGAACAGACTAATCTTTTATCTTTAAATGCCTCAATCGAAGCTGCCCGTGCGGGCGAGGCCGGAAAAGGATTCGCTGTAGTTGCAGAAGAAATCCGTACACTTTCCGATAATACCGGCAATGAACTTAACAATATCCGTGAAATCATCTCAGAACTTGTTAATGAATGTGATACATGTGTAAATGATTCTAAAAAAATTGTAGAACATAATCTGGAACAGAAAGAATCTATTAATACAGTGCTGAAAGAATTTAATGAACTTGACGCACAGATTACATTAACAGCAGATAAGGCAGATGAAATTAAAGCACAGGTTGACCAGATGGTAGAGCTTAATAATAAAATAACAACAACTAGCAACAATCTTGCAGATGTCAGCTCAACCAATGCTGCAGCATCAGAAGAAATGAATGCTAATATTGAAGAGTTAAATGCCATGATGCACAATGTTACAAATATGGCTGAGGAAATGCAGAATCAGTCAAATGAACTTAATACTGCACTTGAATATTTTAAGTAAAATAGACTCGTTGTAACTAACTATTAATAGGGCTGCCGCTTTAACGATTGAAAATGATATGCTCCCTCCTAAGTGACAAGTTTTTATTATTTCGCTTGTCTACCTAGAAGGGAGCATATAACTTTTGCCCTTGCACCGTACAAAATCACTCTTTTTGCACCATCTGGAGGTTTCTGCTTCTTTTGACAAAACCAGCAAAACATTCGGAGTATTACTTAATGCGGACGGAATCTCTGTCTGATAACTTGAACCAGTCGGTATCGAATATGGTGCCATCCAGCACTTAACGCCTCTTTCAGTAAGCATTTTTCGCAGACAATCCGCATACTCTCTTTGTGCCGAGCAATAACTAATAAATACATCACTGTTTTTATTTATATTGTCCGTAGATTCTAACATTGAGACAAGCTTTTTAACCTTTTCAATATCATAATCGCAAAATGTGATTTTTTCCAGACATTCAATCTCCGCTAATGCCCTCATACATTGATTTATTAACGGCGGAATAATATAACATAATTCTATATTTTGATTTCCGCTTCCCAATACAGGCAAAATAACTTTAGACGGTGCAATTCCCAATTGCTCCATATTAACAAGCATATCATAAAATGTTGAAAATAATTTACAAAGTGTCTTTACCTGCTCATCTGTGCGATTATTCAAATCTAATAATTCAATACAGCCCAAACGTCCGAATTTATTATTAAGCGGTTGGGATACCCAATAATTTTTTGATTTTCTACAGTCAATTTCCGCATGTTCAGCCTCACTCTCCACAGAAATTCCTTCTTTACTAAGATTTCCGATTAAAGTTCCCGGAAACGCAGCGTAATCCCCTTTAAATGATGAACAAACCAACAAATCATTTAACTGCCAATCTGTTATCTTCGCCACACTCAAATCCAATAATACCTTTAATCGAATTTTCTACCATATCAGACACAGCCTGCTCAGTATAAAATGCCATGTGAGGTGACAATATTACATTAGGAAAACTCTTCAAGATTGCCATATTATCGTTATCAAGTCTCTGTGTTTCCTTATTAAGATAATAAAGTCCAACTTCACCCTCAAAAGTATCGAGTGCTGCAAAACCAACCTTTCCATTTTTAAGTGATGCAATAAGAGCCTGTGTATCAATTATTAATCCTCTTGCTGTATTGACAATTATAACGCCATCTTTCATTTTCTTAAACGCTGTTTCATCAATAAGATGTGTATTCTCATCATTTCCTGGAACATGAAGTGTTATAATGTCTGATTTTTGTATAAGTTCTTCAAAACTTACATATTCTGCATATTTTTTCACTTCTTCATCCTCATAATATGAGTATGCTAATATACGGCAGCCAAAACCTGATAAATGCTTAACAACTGTTTTTCCTATATTGCCTGTACCTATAACACCAACTGTCGATGTAGATAATTCCTTTCCTACTTTTCCACATAACGAATAATCCTGACAATCTGCTTTTTTCATTATCCACGGCATATTACGGCATGCCATAAGAATAAGCATAATCGCATAATTCGCCACACTGTTTGGTGAATATACAACATGAGATACTTTCATTCCAAGAGAATAAGCATAATCAACATCAATATGCTCATAACCTATGCTTCTTGTTGATATATACTTAACACCTATATCATGAAATGCATCAAGTATTTCCGGATACATAGGATTGGTTATAATTGATATGGCATCATATCCCTTAGCAAGTCCAACATTTTCCATTGATGGATAATCTGAAGTAAATCCATACTCAAACGGATACTTTTTTGCAAACTCTTCTACATATTTCTGCTCGTCATATTCTCTAAGTGCATAAAAAAATATTTTCATAAAACCTGACTCCTTATCTTTAATACCTGTTTATTGAAATGATAAATCATTGTTTATCCGGCATTTCCGGCATATTCCTCAAATAACTTATCTATCTGATTCCAGTTTCTGCATCTTACAAAATTGTCATTAGGAAATTCTGCCTGCCTGTTCCACGGACGGTCAAATACAGCAACCTTACAATTATGAAAATGCAAAACATGTTCAAAAGCAGATGGCGAATCCTCTATTGCAAAATCAAATGTCATGCTGTAAAGCTGTTCTAACGTCATATTATATTCATATTCATGCTCGAATATTTCACGGCCATATTTATCGACACAAAACAAAGGCACTCTCTCCAGATGATGTTCGTCCAGCCATTTTCTGGATGGCTCATACGAATTAAAAGGTCTTCCTGTAATAATAAAAACCTCATGCCCTTCATCAACCCATTTGTTAATTGTCTCTGATGCTCCCGGCGTTTCCTCATAACTTAACAGATTTTCAGGAAGATGTCCCGCTTCCATTAATTTATCATACTGCTCATCGCTTAAATCAAATGATTTCTGAAGATTAAAAAACTGGACCTGCCTGTAAGGCACATCAATTCCGAACAGTTCTTTAGCAATTTTCGTAAAATATTTTGCAGTCTCACATATTACATCATCAAAATCTATATATATTTTCATTGTTTCTCCTGATATATTTAACTTAAATATTTTATGTTAATATATTAGCACATAACATGATTAAAATATAGCTATTGTGGCTTTAATTTAATTGAATGCAATCCTGCTTCAAAAGTTTTATTCCGGCCACGATTTTCTTAGTGCCACATATGAAATCAAAAAATTTGCAAGCCAGCCGGCCGGTACAGCAAGCCAGACAAATGCAATACCAAAACGCGGTGCAAAAATCAAAGCAACTGTCAATCTAATAGCAAGATTTACCATATTAGCAACAAGAAATGGACGCATGATTCCAAGTCCACGAAGCACTCCATCTGTTGCCATTTTAATCCCCATAAAAATAAAGAAATATCCAAGCCATTTCATGTAATCACCTGATACCTGATATGCCAGGGCAGTTCCATCTTTACCTAGAAACAATGAGGAAATCTGAGTGTGCAGTGTTTCAATGATTATAAATGCAAGGATTGCAAAACATATATCTAACACAAGTGCCGCATGATATCCTTTTTTGATACGTTCAATTTTCTTTGCACCCAGATTCTGTGAAACATATGGCGAAACTGCATTACCGATTGATACAAATATCAACGAAAAAACATTTTCTACTCTCATTGTCGCAGCATAACCTGCAAGTGCCTGTGTACCGAAAGGATTGACAACTGCCTGTACTATCATCATGCCAATTGACACTGTGGACTGCTGAAGAACAGATGGAACCGCAATTTTAAGCATTGAGCACAATTCTTTCCTGTCAAACCATTTAAAACAACTTTTATAACGACGCATCCTGTAAAAAAGAATCAAAAGTGAAAACACTGCAGAAATACCTTGTGCAATAAGTGTCGCAATAGCTGCACCTAACACGCCAAGGCCAAGCCACGCAACCATCCATAAATCCATAATAATATTCAAAACAGATGAAAATATCAGGAGAATCAGCGGAATTTTTGATTCACCGATTGAAGTGAACATAGTTGAAAGAATATTATACATAAATAAAAACGGAAATCCCAAAAAATAAATACGCAGATACAATACTGCTTCATCTAGTATATCAGCAGGAGTTTGTAATAAATTCATCATTGAATGAGAAAAACAAAATCCAAATACTCCCAGAAGTATGCTTAAAACTAAGAAACTAATCAGTGACGTTGACACAATTGTTTTCATTTTACCATAATCCCTGGCACCAAAATAACGGCTCACAAGCACACCGGCACCTACGCCGGCACCGAGTGCCACACAGATAAAAACATTAGTAAGTGCTGCACAGGCACCAACAGCCGCAAGTGCGGAAGAACCAACAAACTGACCGACTATTATTGAATCAGCCATATTATATACTTGTTGAAAAAAACTCCCCAGAATCATAGGCATCGCAAAAACTGTCAACGCCTTAAGCGGTGCGTCTGTGATTAAATATTCATCTTTTGACATTATTGTATTCCTCCTGCAGACATAAAATCCTGCTCTCTTTCACCTTAGTCTTTTCCTCTACTTAAAGGCATCATAAAATAAAAAAACAACAATGAAGCTTCAATCTTCACTGTTGCAAAATCAAATGTTCCCAGCGGGAATCAAACCCTCAACTAGTGCTTAGGAACTCGAGATACCACTGTAAATACATACAATGATTAGTCAACCTAAGTCAAGGAAATCCTTGATTTTCCTAACTATTCTGTTACTCCCTGTCAAAATAAGAAAACCTGTTTTCATCTCTGTAAAGCACCTTTCGGTGCTCGTCCGGTGCTCGGAGCACCCGGAGGATATAACCATTCCGTTCCATCGAGTTCACTCAGTTGGCCACCATTACGATTCAGCTTGTAACAATGATCACTTGGTTTTCTTATTAGATTAACTATATTATAACGTGCTGCAGGTCGGATGTCGATGATTTTTTGACCATATTTATTGTTTTATATGTTACTTCTCTATTAGTTCTGCATACTTGAATTTGTAAATATCATTTTACATTTTTATATGAAATCACAATATGACTTGGTGCAAATAATACTGATGTAATAATCAATAGCACTGACCTACTCATAATCCCACTAAATAAGAACAACATTGAAGGAATAATAGAAAGTGCTAATGCTTCGTCAGACCACCACCCGAACCAAGTTCCCGGAATATTGATTATCATGAATCCGAAACAACCCAATCTCCCTACTTGTTCTGTGACCTCAACATATTTATTGTTCCACTTATTATCAAATCCATCTTTGCACTTAATCGCAAATACAACATTGGGTATCATAATGACTGCAATAAAAATCAGCCCAAAAACATTAAGCCATTCCATATTATCTACCATCACAAACTTCGATTTTCTCAATTCTCCAAACTTGAATTTAATGTTTAAAACGTCGAGCAATAAAGTAAATCAACCATTCTATCGCTAATACGCCAAGATAAAAAATTCCCCATACAGCAAAACTAATCAACTTTACTTCTAACGTTTGTACAGCACCATGTCCGTCTACTGTTCTTGTGAACAAGAAAACACTACCGCATCTATTCTGTGTAGTTCCTCCAAAAAGGAAATTTGGATTTCCTCTGCAAGAATATTAAGCAAAATGGAAAAAGCATTACTGCTCAGAATATTTTGAACCATTGGGTGCTTGGATAGATTTAGTTCTCGGTGCCCGTTTTGTCTTTTCGGTGCTCCAATTACTCATTTTTATATTTTTTCGGTGCTCGCAAGCACCATAAAATAAAAAAAACAACAATGAAGCTTCGATCTTCACTGTTGCAAAATCAAATGTTCCCGGCGGGAATCGAACCCACAACTAGCGCTTAGGAGGCGCTCGTTATATCCATTTAACTACGAGAACAAAATTGGTATGCCAATAAAGATTACTCCTCATTAACATACCAATTATTGTATCATATATTACTTACATGGTCAAATACAATTAAATCACCATCACCACATAAAATTTGGCTCACAATCTTATTCAAGAGTAAACTTGTCAATTGACTCTTTCAATGCGACAGCAATCTCATCAAGCTCGATTGTGCACTGGTTAAGGTTGTGCATTGTAGCATTTACTTCTTCTGCTGAAGCAGTAACCTCTTCTGCTGCTGCTGCTGTTTCTGTTGAAATTGCAGCAACATCTTCCATCTTCTCAATAACGCTCTGTCTGCCGTCATCCATCTGAGTATTAAGATTTGTAATATTATCAAGACCTTCCTTGAGTGCATTAACTGAATTAGAAATTGTATTAAACAGGTTCTTAGTATCCTGAATTGACATATTCTGTTCTGTTATAATGTCATCTGTCTCATCAAGAGTCTTCTCAACAAGCTGTGACTTTTCTGAAATCTCATTTACAATCTGCTTAATCTCATCTGTAGAAGCCTGTGACTGTTCAGCAAGCTTTCTGATTTCATCAGCAACAACAGCAAATCCACGTCCGCTCTCACCGGCTCTTGCAGCCTCAATACTTGCATTAAGCGAAAGAAGATTTGTCTGCTCTGTAATCTCTGTAATCGCATTTGAAATGAAGTTAATCTTTTCGATACTTTCAACCATTTCCTTCATAACTTCCTTAGAAAGTCTTGAATTATCAATAGACTGCTGTGCCTTACCGATAAGGTTATCAACAATCTCAATACCCTGATTACTTAACTTCTGTGTTTCAACTGACATATCATTAATATCACTTACATATGCCTTAGTCTCATGAAGTTTTTCTGCAAGATTTTCAACTTCCTTAGTAGCATTGCTTGTACTCTCAGCCTGTCCTACAGCACCTGTAGATACACTCTGTATAGCTTCTGATACCTGATTTACAGTCTCAGTTGTAGTCTTGCTGATTTCTGAAATATTTTCTGAAGACTTGATAATAACTTCTGAATGTCCTTCCACATCTTTTATAAGTACAGATACATTATCTACCATTTCATTAAAGTTATTCTCAAGTGTACCAAATTCGTTCTTCTTTCTTATAGGAATTCTCTGTGTAAGATCTCCAGAAGCTACACTCTTCATAACACCGTTAATCTTCTTGATTTCTTTTGTAAATGTCATAGTTACAAGAATAGCAATTATAATACCGATTATAAATGAAACAACACCTGTTCTTACTGTAGCATTTGTAATCTTTGAAACAACTGAAGCAGTTTCTTTATCACTTACAAAACCAACAAGTGTCCATCCTGTTACCTCATCCTTTGTAGCGATAACTTCTACATTTTCACCATTAATCTTTTCTGAGAAAATATTGATGCCATATTCATTTTCGCTGCCTTTGTAACTGTTTAACTTATCCCAGAAGCCAAGTGATGTAACACTTCCGCTGCAATATGTATTTCTTTCATTATCAACGATAACCTGTCCGTTGCTGTCAACAAGAAGAACATAACCAGTATTTAAAAGACCAATATTCTGAACATACTCTGTTACTTCTGAAAAATCAATATCCATACCCACAACGCCGTAATTTTCATTGTTTGTATACTTAATTTCCTGTGAAACAGTAAAAATTGTATCACCTGTCTCGCTGTCTTTATATGGGTCGCTCATATATGCGTAAATATTATTTCTTGCAGCAAGACCGATACTGTTCTTATACCATACTTTTGATGTATCATTGGCATTAGTCACAACTGTTTTCTTATTAGTTGTCTTACCATTTGCAGGATTTGGCTCAACCCAGCCTGTAATCTTATATCCAGTCTTTGTTGTAAAGAATGCTCTCTTTGCACCGCTTGTAACCTTAACTGATGCACAAAGTGAATCCTGAATTGCTTTTACATTATCATCAATAGTTCCCTGATCTTCAAGATGCTTAACTTCATTTTTACGTGTAAGCAAATCGATAGGCTGACTTAGTGTTTTTAAATAAGTCTCAAAACCTTTCTTTGTCTCCTGAAGTGTCTGCTCACTTGTAAGCTGCATATTACTTCTCTGTGTTGACTTTGTTGTAACAACAACATCAATTGCCAACATGAATGTAGGAATACTGATTGCAATTATAAAAAATATAACAAGCTGTACGCCTATACCTCTTAACCTTTTCATAGCATTTCTCTCCTGTCATTTTATTTTTGTTATTTGTTAAATTTAACATTTCCCTGAAGCCATATCTGCCCTTTGAAACGTCTGCCTACCATAGGTTCCCCGAGTAAATGTTTTTCATTTATCCCCAGCGTAAATTCAACATCATTACATTCAAGATTCATAATATATATATTCTCTCCCGTATAAGAATTACGCTCTTTTGATAACTCAAGAATTTCACCTATTACCGAATACTGGTCACATTCAACTCCGCACGGCATAAATGTTGAATCAACAATTGAAAATACATCTTCATACATAATCCTCTGACAAATCTTTGTATATGTATCAATATCTTCAATTGTAAGACTCTCCCTTGCTTCTTCGTCACCATTTTTTGCCGCTGCAATAAGCTTTCTTCGCTTTTTTTCAGCTTCTGTATTTTTAGCTGATTTACGACTGTTTTTATCTATCGGCAAAAGAATCATACCACCAAGTGAAAGTGCTGACAATACCACCGGTGTATTTTTTATAGGACATTTTGCAATAGCATTCCTTGTATCCGGATTAAATGAACCTTTTATATAATCAGGACGGCTAGTTACATAATTCATATAATCCATGACATTTTGTAAATAAAAAATAAGGGTCACACCTGTCCGCGATTCATCACATACAATAGAATATGATTCCTTATCAACATGCCTTTCTATTGTAAGCTCATCATTTTCAGAGATTTTATTTCCTATTATAAATGGGTAATAATATTCATATACGAACTTCTTTCCTTCGTATCTTCCAAAAATATATATCCCTGCCGACTCACTTACCCTTACAACAGCAACCCCACGTTTTAATGATTCATTTTTTAATATGTATCCCTCATCAATACATTGTCTGACAGCCGCCTTGATAAATCTTGACTCTTTCATTGAATCCATATCTGAAAATCCAATGGCACTTAAATATAAATTCATATATTCCTCATTCCTACAATGTATCAACAACAAACAATGTGAGTTTTTTTAACAAATCTATCTCTGTCTGTGGATTATACTCACTTCCATCTGCATGAGTGAGCATTTTTATTACCGGTCTGTCAGTTGAATCTTTATTCTGTCTTATTACTATTCCGACATCACCATCATTAAGAACAACCTTTATTCCAACAGGATACCATGCAATCGTCTCAAGAAACTTTGCTGCTATAGTAGAATCATACTTCTTACCTGCATTAACACGAATATACTCAATTGCCTGATAAACCTTAATCTTCTTATTACCAATTCCGCTTATAAGACTGTCATAATCATCACATATTGAAACAATCTTAACTTCTGATTTTAATTTGTCGCCCTTCTGTTTAAATGGAAATCCTTCTCCATCAACCTGTTCATGATGAAGAAGAATAATCTCCTTTGAAACATCTGAAATCCACTCTTCTTCCTGAATAGAGCTATATCCATAAATAGTATGTTTCTTATATTCCGGAACGTCTGATGCTCTCATCTGTGAAACACTGATATCAATATACGGAACCTGTATATACTTCAATCCTATATCATGAAGTATCGCACCCATGGAAACATTACGCACCTGACGATCATTCATCTTTAATCTTAATGCCAGAATCGTAGAAAGCACACATACATTAACACAATGTGAATACATATCTGTACTAATATTTCTTATATCTGTTACTGACTCAAGTACCTCAGGTTCAGATAATACACTGTCAATAATCTTGTTAGCCTGCTCACCTATTCTTTTTAATTCATCATTATGTTTATAAATATGACGCTCAAGTATACTCTCAACAACCTTTTTTGAATTTTGAAGGGTTTCTTCAACGTCAAATTTTACATCATCTTTTATGTATACAGATGGAATATTATACTTACGCAGTTTATCAATATACTCTCCACGCAGTACCGTGTCAGACTGTATTAAAACCTGATCTTTGGCAGACATTATCGGAACAGCAAGTACTTCGCTCCCATTTAAATCATCAATCTTAACCAACCTCATAGAACTGTTCTGCCCTCCATTTGTCTAAAACTGTTCAAAACAAATTCACCTCTGCTTATGTGTATAATTTATCATATTTTAGCTATTTTTACAACCTTTACAGATGTAATATACTTACTAATCCACTATGCTTACGCCAGTCAGATACATCCGCACAAGTTCATTCATTTTTACACTGATATAACATAAAAATACTGTGGGCAAAATGTATTGCTCACAGTATTTACCAACTACAAAATATATCATATATTAAAATGCATTTCAATAAATTGTTTACTTTGTTTATTTAATATTAATATTTATACATATATATTAATGTGGTGTCCATTATTCGCCAAGCTTAGATTTACCACCCATATATGGTCTTAAAACTTCAGGAATTCTTACGCTTCCATCTGCCTGAAGGTTATTTTCAAGAAATGCGATAAGCATTCTTGGTGGTGCAACAACCGTGTTATTAAGAGTATGTGCAAAATACTTATTCTTGTTTTCATCCTGAACTCTGATTTTAAGTCTTCTTGCCTGTGCATCGCCAAGGTTAGAACATGAACCTACTTCAAAATATTTCTTCTGTCTTGGAGACCATGCTTCAACATCGATAGATTTAACTTTTAAATCTGCAAGATCGCCTGAGCAGCACTCAAGAGTTCTTACAGGAATATCAAGACTTCTGAATAAATCAACTGTATTCTTCCAAAGTTTATCAAACCACATCTTGCTGTCTTCCGGCTTGCATACAACAATCATTTCCTGCTTTTCGAACTGATGAATTCTGTATACACCTCTCTCCTCAATACCATGAGCACCTTTTTCTTTTCTGAAACATGGTGAATAACTTGTAAGAGTCTTAGGAAGTTCTGATTCTGGTGTAATTGTATCAATAAACTTACCAATCATTGAATGTTCACTTGTACCGATAAGATAAAGATCTTCACCTTCAATCTTGTACATCATGGCATCCATCTCATCAAAACTCATAACGCCTGTAACAACATTACTTCTTATCATAAATGGAGGTACACAGTATGTGAAGCCTCTGTCAATCATGAAATCTCTTGCATAAGAAATTACTGCTGAATGAAGTCTTGCAATGTCACCCATAAGGTAATAGAATCCATTACCTGCCACCTTGCCTGCTGAATCAAGGTCTATACCATTAAATTTGGCCATGATTTCTGTGTGATATGGTACTTCAAAATCAGGAACTACAGGTTCACCGAATTTTTCAATTTCAACATTTTCGCTATCATCCTTACCAATTGGAACACTAGGATCAATTATGTTAGGAATCGTCATCATAATCTCAGTTACTTTTGCATTAAGTTCACTTTCCTGTGCTTCAAGTTCCTTTAATCTGTCAGCATCTGCATTAACCTGAGCCTTAACAGCTTCTGCTTCTTCTTTCTTTCCCTGTCCCATTAAAGCACCAATCTGCTTAGAAAGCTTATTTCTGTTTGCACGAAGTTCATCAGCTTCTGTCTTAACTGCTCTTGCCTTTGCATCAAGTTCAATAACTTCATCAACTAACGGAAGCTTTCTATCCTGAAATTTATTTTTAATATTCTGTTTAACAATGTCAGGATTCTCTCTGACAAATTTCAAATCTAACATTTTTCCTCATTTCTGCACTGTCTTCTTAATATTTATAATCTAAAATAATACATCACGTGAAACATACGCTTATCTTCATTTGTGAAACAGTGCTATCCACAAACTAATTTATATCCTTTGATATTATGCACCATTTTACTTGTTTTTTCCACTATTTTCAAGCATTTCATTAACCTTTTTGCCAAGTATGGCGTCGCCGGTTCTTCCTGCAACTGCCTCATCAAGAGCTTTTTGTTCCTCTTCGCCAAGTTCAATATAAGACTGACCATCAACAATCTCTTTAACATAAGCAAAGCAACCATTATTACTATGCATAACATTTACAAGATATCCGTTATTCAGCTTATCAAGCATACATAATGCAAAACTGAGTTTTCCGCCCATTTCATGGAATGCATCATACTTAACAACGCCAATCTTCTGGAATGTATATTCCATTTTTTCATATATATCTTTTATATTGTTTTCATTCTCAATAGATAGTTTTTTAATCTGATTAACATCTTCCAGATTACCCTTTATAAGTTCTTCTATAGATGTTCCATCACTTCCACCCATGAATTCCTTGTATTTCTTTTTCATTGATGAAGTTTTGCATATAGATATAATCGCTATGATTAGCGAAATCAACGTTACTGCCGCCATTCCCGTAAATACATATGCAGCATCTACAGAAAACAAGCCATAAAAATCAATCATCTTATCTCTTATCCTCCTTGTTTTGCGAAGCAAAATCCCAATGTGCATCTTTGATGCACTATACCTCATGTGAGGAGAGGATTGCCTCCTTGTTTTGCGAAGCAAACCTTATTCCTGTGTTTTTTTGAGCATCTCATATATTCTTTCTAATTCTGCCTGAGAGTAATACTCAATTTCAATTTTACCCTTATTATTATTTTTGTTTTTTATTGCAACCTGACTGCCTAATATTTTGCTGAATTTATCTTCAAGGTCTCTGTAAATAAAATCATTTTCTGGTGCCTGTTTTACTGGTTTTTCAGGTTTATCAAGATCACGCATAAGTTTTTCTACTTCACGCACACTAAGCTTTTCGTCAAAAATCTTTTGTGCAATCATATATTGCTTATCACCATCTTCAATTCCAATAATAGTTCTCGCATGGCCATTACTTAATTTTCCTTCCATAACCATTTCCTGAACTCTAGAATCAAGCTTTAATAATCTCAACGAATTAGTAATTGCTGCTCTTGATTTAGATACCTTTTCAGCAACTTCATCCTGCTTTAAACGATAATCCTTTATAAGTCTCTGATATGCCTGTGCCTCTTCAATTGGATTCAAATCTTCTCTCTGAATATTTTCAATAAGAGCAATTTCCATTACTTCCTGGTCAGAATAATCTTTTATAATAACCGGCACTTCTTTGACTCCTGCCAGTTTTGCTGCTCTCCATCTTCTCTCACCGGCAATTATTTCATAATAATTATCCTTTTTCTGCACAAGTAATGGCTGTAATACACCATACTGTTTAATTGATTCAGATAATTCAATAAGGGCATCTTCATCAAACATTTTTCTTGGCTGTTCTCTATTTGGCTCAACTTGAGATAATCTTACCTTTGTCTCTGCCGGCTCTTTAACCACAACTTCTTTAACTATTACTTTTTCATTTGTTTCTGCTGGCTCTTCCGGAATCAAAGCATTAATTCCACGTCCCAATCCTTTACCAAGTCCTTTTGATGAACTTTTACTGGATGAGGTTTTTTTGCTAACTGCCATTTATATATTTCCTCCAACTCATTTAATAATTTTGTTATATCACTTTCAATTTAATAAGACATAGGTAATCATCTACTCATAACTTCATCTGCAAGCATCCTATAACTCTCAGCTCCTGATGATTTTGTATCATACTTATTAATCGGCAATCCATGACTTGGTGCTTCTGCAAGTCTGATATTTCTAGGTATGATTGTCTTATAAATATTCTGTTTTAAATTATCTTTAACATTCTCTACAACCTGAAGTGACAAATTTGTTCTCGAATCATACATTGTAAATACAACACCTTCAAGTTCAAGAAGTGGATTCAATTTTTTCTTTACAAGATTAATTGTATGTATAAGCTGAGTCAAACCTTCCAACGCATAATATTCACATTGAATTGGAACTAATACAGTATCAGCTGCTGTCATCGCATTTACAGTAAGCATACTTAGTGATGGGGGACAATCCAATATAACATAATCATAATTATTTCTTACTGTATTAATTGCATTTTTTAAAATATATTCTCGATTTTCAATATCAATCAAATCAATCTCTGCCCCGGCAAGATTTACATTAGATGGAATGATATCAAGATTTTCAAATATATCTTTACATATTGCATCAGATATATCAATTTCTTGCAACATAACTTCATATATTGTATTATCTACATTGTCCTTTGCTATCCCCAATCCACTTGTCGTATTTCCCTGTGGATCTATATCTACAACTAGAACTCTTTGACCTTTTTCAGCAAGACATGCTGAAAGGTTAATTGCTGTCGTAGTTTTGCCTACGCCACCTTTCTGATTTGCTATTGCTATTATTCTCCCCATAACTCCTCGATTTCCATATATGTTCGCGTTCTTGCATTTACTTGCATATATTTATTCAGCTGCCACAATCAATAATGTTTCACGTGAAACATATTATATGTTGTGCTAAATATAATCAATGGAGGTGAAATATGGACATTAACTCGCTATCAACTATTATCAGTAACATTGGTGTGCCTTGCGCTTGCCTTATCGCCACTTTCTATCTCTGGCAGAAAGAAACAGACGCACACAAGGAAGAAATGAAAAACATGACAGACGCACTCAACAACAACACTCAGGCACTAACCAAACTCACAGACCATATTACAGGAAGTGAAAAAAATGACGATTAACTACAACAAAAATATCAGAGGTGTGTACATCGTCACAACGAACACAGAGCCTCTGATGATCAGGGCAGAGCCTAACCTAGACGGAACAGTTATCGCAGAAATGCCGAAAAACACAAAATGTATCTGTCTAGGATGCTATTCTGGAAACTGGTATGCAGTCACTTACGAGCATGACGGTATCATTTCCACAGGCTTTTCACATAAAAATTATCTCAGGAGGGATTACAAAATATGACATTAGACAACTTAATCACACTTATTTCAGCGGGATTCACAAAAGACGAAATCCTCACAATGTCAGGTACAGCAACCCAGCGTGCCCCACAGCCACAGC
>ERZ791569.375-NODE-375-length-30606-cov-3.240647_pt1 | contig 30606 bp, 15 predicted proteins | sample MGYA00509973_ERZ791569 | MGnify/ENA primary metagenome ERZ791569 (study PRJEB30046, sample SAMN00791902) | human gut metagenome | study: EMG produced TPA metagenomics assembly of the A metagenome-wide association study of gut microbiota in type 2...
AAAACCTGCGTTTCTACGCCGAGGAGGAGGGCAAGCCCCGCGGCCTGGCCGAAGACGCCTCGAAGGAGGAGAAGGACGCCGCCAAGAAGGCCCTGAAAGAGGGTCCGCAGAAGGAGTTCGTCAAGAAACTCGCTTCGCTGGCCGACTGCTATATCAACGACGCGTTCGGCACGGCCCACCGCAAGCACGCTTCGACCTACCTGATCGCCAAACAGTTCCCCAACGACAAGATGTTCGGCTACCTGATGGAGAAAGAGGTGAAGGCCATCTCCTCGCTGATGGAGGCCCCGGCCCATCCGTTCTGCGCCATCGTGGGCGGATCGAAGGTTTCGTCGAAGATCGGCGTGATCAAGGCGCTGATCGAGAAGGTCGATTCGATCATCATCGGCGGCGGCATGACCTACACCTTCGCGGCTGCGCAAGGCGGTAAGGTCGGCGGCTCGATCTGCGAACCCGACATGTTCCCCGTAGCGCTCGAGATCCTCGAGCTGGCCAAGAAGAAGGGCGTGCAGCTGGTCATGTCGCCCGACGCGCTGATCGCCGACGCATTCTCGGCAGACGCCAACACCAAGGAGGCGCCGGCCAACGACATTCCCGACGGATGGGAGGGTCTGGACATCGGCTCGGAGGGCAAAAAGGTCTTCCGCGAGCACATCCTGGGCTGCAAGACCATCCTCTGGAACGGCCCCGTGGGCGTGTTCGAGATCGACAAGTTCGCAACCGGCTCCAAGGAGGTGGCCCAGGCCATCGCCGAGGCTACGAAGAACGGCGCCTACTCGCTCATCGGCGGCGGCGACTCGGTAGCCTGCATCAACAAGTTCGGCCTGGCCGACCAGGTGTCGTACATCTCGACGGGCGGCGGCGCGCTGCTCGAATACATCGAATTCGGCGACCTGCCGGGCGTTGCGGCCATCCGCGACTAACCGGGCATACCGTAACAATTACAACGGCGGGGATTTCCGGTTTTCACGGAAGTCCCCGTTTTATCAAACCCCGAACGACATGAAAAAAATCATTCTTTTCGCAACAACAATGGCTTGCATGACAGCCTGTCAGAATACCCCCAAGACCCCGGCCCTCGACATGGCGAACTTCGATCTGTCGGTAGCCCCCAACGCCGATTTCTACGAGTACGCCACGGGCGGCTGGCAGAAGAACAACCCCCTGAAGCCCGAATATGCGCGCTACGGTTCGTTCGACATCCTGCGCGACAACAACGAGAAGCGCATCAACGAGCTGTTCTCCGGCATGACGCAGCAGAAAGCCGAGCCGGGAAGCGTCGAGCAGAAGATTTCGGACCTCTACAAGATGGGGCTCGACTCGGTGCGCCTGAACGCCGAGGGCGCCGCTCCGATCAAGGCCGCCGTCGACGGAATTCTCGCCATCGGCGACCGCTCGCAGCTGACCGCCGCAGTGGCCAGGCTCCACTCCTCGATCGCCAATCCGTTCTTCGGCGTGGGCGTGCAGTCCGACCTGATGAACAGCGACATCAACGCGCTCTACGCCTCGCAGCCCGACCTGATCATGGGCGACCGCGACTACTACCTCGATCCCGAAAACGAGTCGATCCGCACCGCCTACAAGGAGTATCTGGGCAAAATCTTCCGGCTGTCGGGCGTTCCCGAGGCCGACATCGACAAGGCCGTCGCCGGCGTGCTGTCGATCGAAACGAAGCTGGCCGAGAAAAACTGGTCGAGCGTCGAACTGCGCAACATCCCCGCCATGTACAACCCCACGAAGAAGGCCGATTTCGAAAAGGCCTACGACGCCATCGACTGGGCCGAGTACTATAAGACAATGGGCATCGGCGATTTCGAGCAGATCATCGTGACGACCCCCTCGGCCCTGGCCAACGCCAACGAACTGATGAAAACCGCCCCGCTGGAGGACATCCGCTACTACCTCGCCGCACAGTACATCGGCGCAGCCGCCAGCTACTTGAGCGACGACTTCATCAACGCGTCGTTCGACTTCTTCGGCCGCGTGATGTCGGGCAAGCAGGAGCAGAAACCCCGCTGGAAGCGCGCCATGTCGGTGCCCAACGGAACCCTTTCGGAAGCCGTCGGCGAGATGTACGTGGCCAAGTACTTCCCCGAGAAGGACAAGGCCCGGATGCTCGACATGGTGAAGAACCTGCAAACGGCCCTCGGTCAGCACATCGCCGCCCTCGACTGGATGTCCGACGCCACGAAAGCCAAGGCGCAGGAGAAACTCGCGGCCTTCACCGTGAAGATCGGCTATCCCGACAAGTGGAAGGACTACACGACGCTGAAGATCGACCCTGCGAAGAGCTACTGGGAGAACATCGTCGAGGCCAACGCCTGGTATACGTCCGACAACATTTCGAAACTGGGCAAGCCCGTGGACAAGGACGAGTGGCACATGTCGCCCCAGACGGTGAACGCCTACTACAATCCCACGACCAACGAAATCTGCTTCCCGGCCGCCATTCTCCAGCCGCCGTTCTACAACCCCGACGCCGACGACGCGGTGAATTACGGTGCCATCGGCGTGGTGATCGGGCACGAGATGACCCACGGATTCGACGATCAGGGCCGCAACTTCGACAAGGACGGCAACATGAACAACTGGTGGACCGACGAGGACGCCGCCGCGTTCAAGGCCAAGACGGACATTCTGGTCAAGCAGTTCGACGCGATCGAGGTTCTGCCCGCCAAGGAGGGACAGCCTGCGATCTTCGCCAACGGCGCATTGTCGCTCGGCGAGAACATCGCCGACCAGGGCGGCCTGCGCGTTGCCCGCACGGCCTACCGCAATTCGCTCGCAGGCAGGGAGGCTCCCGCCCCGATCGACGGATTCACTCCCGAGCAGCGTTTCTACCTGGGCTACGCCACGCTGTGGGCGCAGAACATCCGCGACGAGGAGATCGCCCGTCTCACCAAGCTCGACGTGCATTCGCTGGGCAAATGGCGCGTGAACGCCACGCTGCGCAACCTGCAGGATTTCTACGACGCCTTCTCGATCGCCGACGGACCGATGTTCCTGCCCGAACAGGATCGCGTAATCATCTGGTAACCCGCTTAAAAAGCGGGTTTCAGGGGCGATGCCGGGCCATTCTGGCTTACGATCCAGCTCTGCGCCCGCCCGCTTGAGAAGCGGGCTTCAGGGGCGGTAAACGCCCACCGGAATCACGCCCCGGTCCGGAGCGCTTCATTCAATAAAAAAGACGGCAGGGAGTTTTCCCTGCCGTCTTTTTCGTCTCCGGGCGGTGCAGCCCGGCTTTCCCCGCTGCACCCCCGGTCCGGCGGCGGAGAACCGAAAAACCGGGCTTCGAAGCATCCATTTTTCGCTTTTTCTTTTATCTTTGTGCTAAAGAAGAATTCGCGCCCTGCGGCAAAGGCTCTCCGCCGCCGAACCATGAAGACGGAACGGTAAGTCCGCCGACGAAAATTCCGTTTGCGGCGCTGTTTTTCGCCGCAACGCTGATTTCTCCGGCGCTCCATGCCCTGAATATCCCGGACTACCGCTTCCACACCATGCCCGAGACCTCCTATTACGGAGGCATCCACAGCATCGCCAAGGACAGCGTCGGGCGTATGTGGTTCAGCGGCTACGACGCCCTGTTCATGTACAACGGCACGTCGTTCGTACGGATGACCGACCTGGTCACGAACCTCTCGCCGAATTCCTACTGGTCCTACGGACAGGTGATCACGGACAACCGGAAAGGCCTGTACGTAGGGACTAACCAAGGGCTGCTGCGCTTCGACTACCGGAAGCTGGAATTCGAATTCGTTCTGGAGGGCAATATCGGCTCGGTCACAGCGAACAACGACGGGACGGTATGGCTGATCCGCAACAACGGCATCGAATCGTTCAGCCCCGAACGGCTGCCCGCCGTGACCCGCTATCCGATGCCTCCGGAGATGTCCGCACCCGGGCGGACGCTGACGCTGGTGTGCACGAAAGAGTACGTTTACGCCGCGGCGATCTCTACCGCCTGAACCGGGAGACCGGGCAATACGTCCTCTTCGCATCCGTCGGCGGCGGCAGCTGCGTGATCCGCGACGTGATGGAGTGCAACGGGTCGGTATATGTCCTCACGCTCATGGACGGGCTCTACGAATGCGACGGCAACGGCAGGATCGGACGGTATTTCCGACTGCCGCTCGAATACGAGAAATCCGCCGGCGCCAAGGAGCTTCACCTCGATCCGCAGGGCATCATCTGGGTAGCGACGCAATCGGGACTGCTGCTGCTGGAGCCGCTTACCGCCAGCACGCAGCTGCTGCGTTCCGACCTCCACTATCCCTACTCCCTGCCCAACAATTCGGTATGGTCGATCTTCCCCGATCCCGACGGCGGGATATGGGTCGGCACATACGGCGGCAAACTGGCCTACATGACCTTCGCGGACAACGGCGTGGACTATTTCAAAGCCACGCCGGGCGGGCTGAACCATCCCATCGTCAGCTGTTTCGAAGAGGATTCGGAGGGCAATCTCTGGATCGGAACGGAGGGGGGGGAATTAACCGCTGGGACCGCCGCGACGGCCGGTTCGTCTATTACACGCAGGAGAGCCGCTGCGGTCTGACGTCGAACATGATCAAAAAGCTGTGGCACGACGGAAACGACAGGCTGCTGGTCTCGGCGTTCAACGGCGGAATGCGGGTCTTCGACGAACGGCAGGGACGTTTCTCCGACCTGTACATGAACCATCCGGCCTCGGGACAGCCTTTGAGCGTCTATGACTTCGCCAAGGAGGGCGACCGGGGCATCTGGCTGACCGACCCGGACGCCGAGCTGATGTACAAGGATGCGAGTACGGGACGCGTGGAGACGGTCCGGCTGACAGACGCACAGGGAAACGCCGTCCGCATCCATATCGAAACGCTGTTCCACGACGAGCGGGGCGACCTGTGGCTCGTCGGGCACGACGGCGCATACGTCGTCGATCCCGCCACACGGCGGATTCTGAAGCGCCATTACATCGCAGAGGCCCCCTATTCGGTCAACAACCTCTGCTCCTACTGCGTCACCTCCGACTCCGACATCTGGTTCGGAACCCGTGGCGGCGGGGTCAACCTGCTGCGCCGCAACGGCAGTTACGTCAATTTCAGGGACCGGAACGGCGAAGGGCTGGAGGGCAAAACAGTCTTCGGCATCCTCGAAGACACCCCCTCGAAAGATGTCTGGTTCAGCACCAACGACGGGCTTTACTATTACGACCATACCGACGGGGTGATCCGCAAATCGCAGATCGACATCCCGAACCGCTGCGGGGCCTACTACGTGCGGGCTTGCTACAAGACCTCGAAAGGCGAAATGCTGTTCGGAGGGACGGACGGCTTCATCCTCTTCACCCCGGGAAAGATCAAATACAACGACCAGAAGCCGAAAGTCTATTTTACGGACCTGCTTATCAACAGCCGGCCGGCCGTGCCCGGCGCCAAGAACTCGCCTCTGGAGAAAGCCATTTCCACGCTCTCCTACCGCGGAGGCGAGGGCGACGTGATCGAACTGTCGCACCGGCAGTCGAATTTCGAAATCCGCTTCTCGGCGAACAGCTACCTGAACGCCGAGAAGAACCAGTATGCCTACCGCCTGCTGGGACACTCCGAAAGATGGTCCCTGCTGCCGCAGGGACAGAAGGCGGTGCAGTTCTTCAACCTGCCCGCCGGAAACTATGTCTTCGAGGTCAAGGCGGCCAACAACGACGGCCTGTGGGGCGACGAGGTTTCGGCGCTCGGCTTCAGGGTGCACCCCTCGCCCTTCCTCTCCCGCTGGGCCTACCTCGTTTATGCGGCGCTGCTCTCGGCGGTGGCCTACTTCATCTGGCGGTATTTCACCAACAAGAAGATTTTCGAACAGCGGCTCGAACTGGAGCGGATCAAGGAACAGAACATGAAGCAGCTGACCCAGGCCCGGATCAACTTCTTCACGAACATCTCCCACGACCTCAAAACTCCGCTCACGCTGGTCGTCGACCCGCTGAAACAGCTCAAGGAACACCTGCCCGCCAATGCGCCTGGCAATGCCTACGTGCACCTGATCGAGAAGAACGTGGGGCGCATCCAGCGCATGATCAGCCAACTGCTTCAGTTCCGCGAAATCGAGAGCCAGAAGATCACCCTGAACCGCCAGCCGGGCGATCTGATCCGCTTCATCGACAGCATCTTCTCGCTGTTCGAGTTCTACGCCAACAAGAAGGGGATCGAAACCGGCTTCAACTCCCAGTATGAAAGTTTCTACACCAAGTTCGACCACGACGTGATCGAAAAAATCTTCACGAACCTCTTCTCCAACGCGATCAAGTACGCCTCGGAAAACGGCTATGTCGGCGTGAGAATCTACCCGGCGCGGCAGGACCAGCGCCCGGAGTCCGCTCCGCCGGCCGCCGGCACCGAATACATCGCCTTCACGGTCACCAACACCGGGGCGGAAATCCCCGACGACAAGAAGGAGGCCATCTTCGAATCGTTCAACCACCTCTCCGACCGCCGTCCCCAATTCGAGAGCAGCAGCGGCCTGGGACTGGCCATCGTCAAGGAGCTGGTCGGCAACCTCAACGGAACCATCACCCTCCGTTCGGGCAACTCGAAAGTCGCGTTCACGGTGGTCCTGCCCTTCACGCTCAACGCCGAAAAGACCGACAGCGCCGCCGAATCGTACGAATACACGGTCTCCGAAATCGACAACCTGCTGACCGAATCCGACGTCATGGCTCCCAACGACCGGCACGACCGCAAGGCGTGCAACATCGTGGTCATCGAGGACGACCCCAACCTGCGGAGCTACCTCGAACAACGGCTGTCGAAACACTACAACGTATACACCGCGGCAAACGGCAGCGAAGGCATCGCCAAAGCGGAGAGAATCTGCCCCCAGATCGTCATCACCGACCTGATGATGCCCGAAGCCGACGGCTTCGAGGTATGCCGCTCGCTGCGTTCGAACATCAAGACCAGCCATATCCCGGTGATCATGCTTTCGGCTCTGGGCAAAAACACCGAAAACAAGATCAAGGCACTGGAATGCGGAGCCAACGTGTTCATCGACAAGCCCTTCGATATGGATTTCCTGCTCAAACAGGTTGCCAACCTCATCCGCAGCCAGCAGGAACTCAAGGAGCGTTACAGCAAGAAGTACATCGCCGAACCGTCGAAGATCACCATTTCGTCGATGGACGAGGAACTGCTGAAAAAGGCGATGAACTACATCGAACGGAACATGGACAACAGCGACTACAACGTGGATTCGTTCGTGTCGGACATGTCGATCGGACGCACGCTCCTCTACCAGAAGATCAACGACATCACGGGCATGTCGATCAAGGAGTTCATCATGGACGTCCGGCTGAAACGGTCGGCCCAGCTGCTCCGGGAGTCGGACCTGACCATCTCCGAGATCTCGGTCCTGACGGGATTCGCCAATCCCAAATATTTCAGCATCTGTTTCAAACGGCATTTCGAACTGACCCCATCCGAATTTAAGAAGAAATCCTGACGCAAACCGCACGAAAGGAGCCGACCGAACCGGCTATGAATATCTCGTGCTTTCGTATCCGCCGGAGCAGCGTCCGCATCTGCCCGCAGAAACCTTCCCGCCGTCGCCCCGCGCGACCGGCAGGGAGGTTTCATTTTGTCCGGACGGGACTCTTCGCAGGTCTGCGCAGCGCCCGGATATGCTCCTTTTTTTTACCCCTCCGTACGAAATGGAACCATTTCCGAATAAACGACGCCCATCCGGTCGCCCCGTTTTATTGACCTTTGCAATACGGGGTCCGAAGTCCCCGGCGTCCGCTTTTCCTTCGAAATACATAAAAAATTTAAAAAATTAAAACCTGAAACCTATGAAAAGATGATCGGAAAACCACACCAGGCGACGAAGTGTCTCCCGCCCCTCCAGACAATCCCTTTATAACGGAGATACAAGCACTAACCAAAAAGAAACCTTTTATGATAATGAGCATGTACAAAAAGCTTATAGGCAGCCTGACAATTTCCCTCTTATTCCTGCTGTCTGCAACACCGTCGTTCGCCCAGCAGAACGACGTCAAAGTAACCGGTAAAATCACCGACGGAAGCGGCGCCCCGCTGGCGGGAGTCGTTGTCGTGGTAAAGGACGGCAAAAGCAACAACGGAGCCGTATCCAATACGCAAGGTGTTTATGAAATCAAAGTTCCCGCATCCTCGACGCTTCTTTTCACCTGTCTGGGCTATACCGACCAGGAAGTGAAACTCGGCGCATCGAATGTCGTAAACGTGACGATGACCGAAGACGCCCAGTCCCTCGACGAAGTGGTCGTCGTGGGTTACGGTACGCAGAAAAAGAAAGACCTCACGGGAGGTCTCGCCGTCGTCAGCAAACAGACGCTGGAAATGGTCTCGACCAACAACCTGATGGACCGTCTGGTCGGCCAGGTCGCCGGTCTGAACATCACGACCGGCAACGAAGCGCCGGGCAGCAACCAGACCCTGCTGATCCGCGGCCAGAACTCACTGACGGCCAGCAACGACCCGCTGATCATTCTCGACGGCATTCCCTACTCGGGCGGACTGGCCGACCTCGACCCGAACATCATCGAGAACATGTCGGTGCTGAAAGACGCGTCGGCCGTGGCCATCTACGGTTCGCGCGGCTCGAACGGCGTCATCTTGATCCAGACCAAGCGGGGTTCGCAGGGCGAATTCCATGTCACCTACAAAACGAAGCTCGCCATCGCCGAGCCGATGCAGCGCATCGAAACCATGGGTCCCAACGAGTTCATCCGCCTCAAGCAGGACATGGGCCGGCTCAAGAACAATTACAGCGGCGAGCAGCTCGATCCGCTGGTAGGTTCGATTATCAGCGCCAGCGAGAAGGTAAACTACGCCAAGGGCATCACCAACGACTGGCAGGACTATGTCTTCCGCACGGTCTTCACGATGGACCACCAGCTGAGCTTCCAGGGCGGCAACGAGAAGACCACCTATATGGCCTCGGTTTCCTACCTGGACAACCCCGGCGTGGTTTACAATTCGAATTACCAGCGCACGAACGTCTATGCCAGCATCAACCAGAAAATGAACGACTGGCTGTCCGTAGGTCTCACCACGCAGTTCGTGAACCGTGAGACCGGCGGTGCGACGCCGAACCTCGAACATGCCATCAAGCAAAGCCCCTACGGCATCTACAAGGACGAGACCGGCGCCTACTACGAGGAGCCGATGGACTACTCGAACCTGCCCAACCCGATGAAGGACGTCAACGCCGACCAGAAACGCACGGGCCGCAACTTCATGGCCAACGGGTTCCTCGATCTCAAACTTCCGGTCAAAGGGCTCTCTTTCCGGTCGCAGTTCGGCTACAACTACCGCAGCCAGATGAACGGAACCTACTACGGCCGCAACACCGTAACGGGTAAGAAAGTCGACGGCCGCGCCGAGCTGGCCAACAACCACACGACGGACTGGACGTGGGAGAACGTGCTTAAATTCGACCGGAATTTCGGCAAACATCACATCGACTTCACAGGTCTCTTCTCCATGCAGGAGGCCCAGTATACAGCCGCTTCGCAAAGCGGCGAAGGCTTCGTAAACGACGACTCGAGCTTCTACCGGATGGACGGCGCCGAGAACAAGATCGCCATCAGTTCGTCTTTCTGGAAAGAGAACTTCGTTTCGGGCATGTTCCGTGTGAATTACGGCTTCAACAGCAAATACCTTCTGACACTCACCGGACGCGCCGACTCGTTCTCGGCCTTCGCTGAAAACCACAAATGGGCTTTCTTCCCCTCGGCTGCCGTTGCCTGGCATCTCGGCGAGGAGAGCTTCATCAAGGACAACGCCTCTTGGATCGACATGCTGAAGATCCGCCTCTCATACGGCGCCAACGGAAACAACGCCATTTCACGTTATCAGTCGCTCGACCGTCTCTACTCGACCAATGGTGTCAAATATATTTGGGGCGACAACAGCGACGCCGCCAACTCGGCCTACCTGCCGAGCGACGGTATCGGCAATCCCGACCTGCGTTGGGAGACCACCTATACGGCCAACCTCGGTATCGACTTCCAGTTCTTCAACGGCCGTCTGGGCGGTACGATCGACATGTACCTCTCCAACACGCACGACCTGCTGATGTCGCGTACCGTTCCCATTATGAACGGTTACAGCAAGATTCTCTACAACGTCGGCCAGACCCGCAACAAGGGTATCGAACTGACGCTCCATTCGCAGAATATCCGCAAGAAGGATTTCAGGTGGGAGACCGACTTCACCTTCTCGCTCAACCGCGACAAGATCGTCGCGCTGCGCGGCGACGGCAGAGACGACATCAACAACAAGTGGTTCATCGGCCAGCCGCTGTCGGTCTACTACGACTGGAACATGATCGGCATCTGGCAGGAAGGCGACGAGTTCACGTTCATCGACAAGGACGGCAAGGAGGTGGCCCACCAGACCGGAGCCACGCCCGGAGCCGCCAAACTGGAGGATGTCGACGGCAACGGCGTCATCGACTCCAAAGACCGCAAGGTGATCGGCAGCAAACAGCCGAGCTTCACGATGTCGATGGGCAACCGTTTCTCCTACAAGGACTTCTATTTCTCGTTCCTGTTCAACGGCGTCTTCGGCAAGTGGATGACGGACAACGTGGCCAACATCTCCTCGTATACGTTCGGTTCGGGCAACTACATCCACGGCGTGAAATACTGGACGCCGGAGACCCCCGACGCAGAGGTCGTTTCGCCGGGTTACCAGGCCTCCTTCAGCCACGGCTACTACAAGAAGCTCAACTACGTGCAGCTGCGCAACATCACGCTGGGCTACCGTGTCAACCAGAAATTCGTCCGCCGGATCGGCTTGAGCGCCATCGACGTGAATTTCAGCGTGAACAACGTCTGCGCCTTCTCCAACATGCGCCAGATGCTGAACTACGACAACACCTGGTTCGCATCGTTCCCGACCGCCCGTTCCTACGTACTGGGATTAACCTTAACCTTCTAATCAAGACCTGACTATGAAAACGATGAATTATATCAAGATCGGCATCGCGAGTTCGATCCTCTCGATAGCTGCGGGCTGCACCTCCTTTCTGGAAGAGGATCTGAAAAGTTCGCTGGCCCCCGACAACACTTACACCAGTTCACTGGGCTTCGAGGTGGGAGCCACGGGGCTCTACGCCATCGCCCGCTCGGAATACAACACCTGGGGTGAAAACGGCGCTTTCATGCACAACGGCGCCTGCGCCTACGAGGTCCTCCAGATTTCGACCGACCTCTGCCGCATGGGAACCGTCCGCGACGGTTCGCTGGTTCCGTTCGCCGAAATGACGCTCAACCCGTCGACGCTTTTCGTCGGTTCGTACTGGAACTGGGCCTACAACCTGATCGCTTCGGCCAACGAACTGCTGATCTATTCCGAAAAGAACAACAACTGGGACTATCCCACCGACAAACAGCTTTACCAGGCCGAAGCCCGTTTCTTCCGGGCTTACGCCTACCGCACGCTGGTCTACCTCTACGGCGACGTGCCCTGGGTCGAAACCATCCAGAAGCCCTTCCTGCTCTCGTTCTCGCGCGATCCCAAGATCGAGGTGCTGGGCAACATCATCAAAGACCTGGAATTTGCCAAGACGTACCTTCCCGACAATCCCGACAACGTGAAGGAGGGCAAGCTTACGACGTGGGCCGCACGCCACCTGCTGAGCGAAATGTACCTGCTGCGCGGCGCCGAAGGCGACTATAAGCTGGCCGAGGAGAATGCCCAGGACGTGATCGACTGCCCGTATTACAGTCTGATGAAAAGCCGCTTCGGCAACGCCAAGAACGATCCCGGCGACTATTTCAGCGACATGTTCGTCGAAAACAATCAGAACCGTTCGGCCGGCAACACCGAGGGTATCTGGGTCATGCAGTTCCAGTACAACACGGTCGGCGGCGGCACGAATTCCGACGACTGGACCCGCCGCGCCTGGAATCCCCAGTACCACGCCATCGACGGATTCGCACTGGCCGACTCACTCGGCGGCCGCGGCCTGGCGCAGATCTATCCGCTGAAGTGGTGGATCGGCGTCAAGGGGACCAACGCCACGACAGCCGGAGAAAAGGAGGGGTTCCCCGATATTCAGGAAAAAGGCATCTTCGAAGACGGCGACATCCGCAACTCGGAGTACAACATCAAGCGCAACTGGTACTACAACAACCCGCTGACGCCCAACAAGCTGGGACAAAAATGCCCCATCGACGACAAATCGTGGTCGCAGGCCCAGCTCTTCCCGGCGCTGAAGAAATTTTTCTTCGGTAAGGAGGAAAACCTCCAGCTCACCGGCGCATACAAGGACCGCATGAAATTCCGCCTGGCCGAGACCTACCTGCTGCTGGCCGAAGCCTACCTGCGTCAGGACATGCCCGATAAAGCCGCCGATGCCGTGAACGAAGTGCGCCGCCGCGCCAAAGTGTCCGACGTTTCCGACGAGGAGATGACGATGGATTTCCTGCTCGACGAGCGCATCCGCGAACTCTACGGCGAAGAGAGCCGCCGCTTCACGCTGATACGCACGGGCAAGCTGCTCGAACGCGTGAGAAAGTACAACCCCGAGGCGCGCGACCTCATCCAGGATTTCCACGTGCTGTGGCCCATTCCGCAGGCTATCCGCGACGCGAATGTCGGCAATTTCCCGCAGAATCCCGGATATGAAGGTTACGAAGGCTAAAAACCTTCGTCCCCGCCTCCGGGCGGATCAGACAAGAATGTGTCCGGCAGATTCCGGACCGTATCAGCAACCACGAAAAAAACAGTTATGAAAAAGATAAAATTTGCATGCAACCTGTCGCTGCTGACCCTTTTCGCACTCGGCCAGTGGGCCTGTGAATGGGACCCGTACGAACACGACAGCGACCCGGTCCGGGAAACTCTGGAGCTGACCGCCTCCTCCTCCCAGATCGCTTTGGACGAAAACGACCTTTCGGCTACGGTACTGACCTTCGACTGGACGCCCGCGCGTCCGATGCCCGACGAGTATCTGGTGTCCTACACGACCAAACTGGACCTGCTGAACAACAACTTCGGTTCGTCCACCGCCATCGTGACGAGCGAGGACGACGGCATCTTCAGCCGGAGCTACACCTCCGAGCAAATCAACAACTGGGCTAACGAGCGCTGGAAGGTGCCCGTAAACAAGACCTTCACGCTGGCGTTCCGCGTCATCGCGGAGTATGCGGGCGGCCCTACATACGAAATGCCCGAAGTGCGCACCGTGGAGGTGACCGTAACCCCGATCAAGGTCGATGTCTTCGATGCCGACAAGGTGTCGCTTTCCGGCACGGCCATCAGCAGCGTGACGGAGATCGAAAAGACGGTCGAGAATGCGAACCTCTATGCCTGGTACGGCGAATTGAGCATCGGCGAGTTGCAGATTCCCGTCGAGCTGGAGGGCCAGACCTACTACATCGTTCCGAGCGACGGCAACGGCGCGCTCCGCGACGGGGAGCTTGTCGACGTGAAGATGACGGAAACCCCCGTTTCGTGGAATATCCCGAGCGCCGGCAACTACCGCCTGCTGATCGACATGGAGAACAAGCAGGTGCGCATCTACTCGTCGGCGACCGACCTGAAGCCGCTGTCCGTCACATTCCACCCGAGCGGTGCGGAAGCCAATCCCGAGGCAACGATCGAAGTGCTCGATCTCTACGCCTACGGAGCAGGTACGGGCTGGGGCGCGCGCAAACTCAACCTGAAGCAGAGCTTCGCCGACCCGCAGATCCTGATCTATGACGCCGAAGAGCACAACGGCACGAAACTTTCCAGCGGCATGAAGTTCTGCGTAGCCCAGAATTTCTCGGTCGGCGATAAGGATTACAACCAGAACAATGCCTATTGCTTCACCTGTCCGCTGACGGCAGAAGGCAAGAAGCAGAACCTCACGCTGACTCTCGGCAAGGTGGGCGAACTGCACGGAGGCGCCGACGGAGAGACGCGCAACTCGTATTACACGATCCCCGCTTCCGACCTGCTGATCTTCGATCTGCGTCACGGAACGATCCTGGCCCGGAACAAATAACGCCGGACCGCACGACTGAAAAATATTGCCGTATCGGAATGGAGACTGGGTTCCGGCCGACAGGAAGATACGGCAATATTCCATTACAACGACAATCAATCGTAAAAACAGCAACATGATACACATGAGAAATCTGATGACCGGCTGTCTTCTGGCAGCATTTCTTTGCTCCGCTTCCTGCGGTTGCTCGAAGGACAACGGCGGCGGCGAAGAAGGCGGCCAAGTTGCCGGTGTGACCGTAAAGCCCGCCTACAACAAGTCGGAAGTGCTGCACAACCCGCTCAACGGCTGGGTGATGTATGTCAGCGCGGACTACGATCCCTCCTATTTCGACAAGGAGATCTACGTACCGCTGCTCGGAAAGAACGTAAGGGTGGCGGACTACGCTTCGGCCTGCTATATCCGCACGAAATGGTCCGTGCTGAATCCCGCAGACGGGCAGTACGCCTGGAAAGACCCCGATTCGAAGGTTTACAAACTGGTTCAGAAAGCCCGGGAGCTGAAACTCCCCATCGCTTTCCGCGTCGTGGTGGACGGACGTGACCAGGGCGCCAATACGCCCCAGTTCGTCTACGATGCCGGAGCCGAATACGCGATGTCGGAGCCGAAATACCCCGACCGCAAGACCCCGATGCCGCAGGACCCGATCTTCCAGCGCTACTACGAGAAGTTCGTCGCAGCCCTCGCCGAGGAGTTCAACGATCCGGAATACACCTCGTTCATCGACGGCTACGGCCTCGGCAAGTGGGGCGAGGGCCACAGCGTGGCTTACAACAAGGACGACGTATCGGCTGTCGATGAGAATACGGAAACGGTGAAGCGCGAAGTCCTCGACTGGATCACCAAGCTCTACGCCAAACACTTCACGAAGGTTCCCCTGGTGATCAACTACCACCGCGTACTGGGCCATCCCACGAGCCAGGGCACGGCAAACCCGAACAGCGAAAGCCTCGTGGCCCTGGCCATCAGCAACGGCTACTGCATCCGCTCCGACGCCTTCGGCATGAACAACTCCAGCTGGGGTTACAGCACCTGGGAGAAGGCAATCGCCGCACAATGGCGTTACAAGGTCCCCATCATCATGGAGGGCGGATATATCGTCAGCAGCCACAGCTACTGGAACGACCCGGCCGGCTACCGCCAGGGACACCCCGAAGATGTCCGCCAGGGCGAATTCGACTCCTCGGCCGAAGCCCGCGTCAACATGATGGACTTCCGTGTCGGCCAGGAGACCGAGTCGTGGTTCAACGATGCCTTCAGCCTCGTGCAGCGCTTCGTCTCCGAAGGCGGCTACCGTCTCTATCCCGACCAGGTGATCGTTCCCGACCAGGTGAGCGCAGGCAGCCGTGTCAAGGTCGCTTCGCGCTGGCGCAACATGGGCTGGGGCTATTTCCCGAACAACCTGCCGCAGTGGAACTACAAATACAAGGTGGCCTTCGCTTTGATCGACGCTTCGGACAAGGCGCAGAAGGTCTTCGTCGACAAGGACTGCGAGCCTTCGACCTGGGTCGAGAGCAAGCCCTTCTCCTACACCTTCGAAACGCCGGCCGTCGATCTTCCCGCGGGGAAATACACGTGGGGCATCGCCATCGTTGACACGACGAAGGAGAACCGGCCTGCCATCCAGCTCGCCGTAAACAACGAAAAGACGGCCGAAGGCTGGGTGAAACTGCACGAAGTACAGATCAACTAACGCCTGAAAAACCATGAAGAGGGTTGCATTGCTTTCCGCAGCGCTGCTGCTGTCCGTCACCGCCTCCTTCGGGAGCGGCGTCCTGGTCGAGGCCGAGAGTTTCCGCGACAAGGGCGGGTGGGCCGTGGACCAGCAGTTCATGGACCAGATGGGTTCGCCCTACCTCATCGCGCACGGCATGGGCAAACCCGTGGCGGACGCCGTGACGACGGTCGAATTCCCGGAAACGGGAACCTACCGGGTCTACGTCCGGACGTTCAACTGGGTCGCCCCCTGGTACGACGGGGAAGGTCCCGGAAAGTTCGCCCTCCGGGTCGGCAGCCGGAAACTGTCCGCGACGCTCGGCTGCACGGGCAGCGAGTGGATGTGGCAGTGCGCCGGAAAGGTCTCCGTCCGGAAAGGTCCGGTCAGCGTTTCGCTGACCGACCTTTCCGGATTCGACGGCCGCTGCGACGCCGTCTATTTCACCACCGAAGAGGGCGACGTCCCTCCGTCCGGAAGCGCGGAACTCGCTGCATTCCGCAAACGGATGCTCGGCATCCCCGCAACGCCGCAAACCGCCGAATCGTTCGATTTCGTCGTCGTGGGCGGCGGCATCGCAGGCATGTGCGCCGCGGCCGCGGCGTCCCGGCTGGGGTGCAGCGTCGCTTTGGTCAACGACCGCCCGGTGCTGGGCGGCAACAACAGCTCCGAAATCCGCGTGCATCTGGGCGGCGTCATCGAGCTTGGCCCCAACGAGGGACTGGGCCGCATGATCCGCGAATTCGGCCACTCGCGCGAAGGCAACGCCCGGCCGGCCGAAAACTACGAGGACGCGAAGAAAAGTGCGTTCATCGCCGGGGAGCAGAACGTGAAGCTGTTCTCCAGCTGCCGCGCCGTAGCGGTGAACAAAGAGGGCGGCCGGATAAAATCCGTAATCGTCCGCCACATCGAAACCGGGGAGGAGACGACGCTCGAAGCGCCGCTTTTCGCCGACTGCACGGGCGACGGAACCGTCGGATTCCTGGCCGGAGCCGACTACCGCATGGGCCGCGAGAGCCGCGACGAATTCGGCGAAACGCTGGCGCCCGAAACCGCCGACCGGATGACGATGGGTTCGTCCGTCCAATGGTATTCGGTCGACACGGGCCGCAAAACCTCGTTCCCGACGTTCAACTACGGCGTGGAGTTCAACGCCGAAAACTGCGAGCGGGTGACGATGGGCGAATGGAAATGGGAGACGGGCATGAACCTCGACCAGATCCGCGATTTCGAACGCATCCGCGACTACGGCCTGCTGGTGATCTATTCGAACTGGAGCTTTCTCAAGAACGGCCTGAAAGACAATGCCAAGTACCGCAACCGCGAGCTGGGCTGGGTGGCCTATGTGGCCGGCAAACGCGAATCGCGGCGGCTTCTGGGCGACTACGTCCTCAAACAGGACGATATCGACAAGAACGTCTTCCACGAAGACGCCTCGTTCACCGCGACGTGGGACATCGACCTGCATTTTCCCGATTCGCTCAACTCCGTGCGCTTCCCGGGCCGGGAGTTCAAGGCCGCGACCAAACACATCCACATCTATCCCCATGCCGTGCCTTACCGGTGTCTCTACTCCCGCAATGTGGACAACCTGTTCATGGCCGGGCGGAACATCAGCGTGACGCACGTGGCCCTCGGAACGGTGCGGGTGATGCGCACGACGGGCATGATGGGCGAGGTGGTCGGCATGGCAGCCTCGCTGTGCCGCAAATACGACGCTTCGCCCCGCCTGATCTACCAGAAACACCTCGGAGAACTCCGCAGGCTGATGCGCAAAGGCGTCGGCAGAAAAGAGGGGATTCCCGATAACCAGAAATTCAACCAGGGGGCTTCGCTGAAAGCCCCGCGCGCACTGCGCAACGACTGAAACCGCAACAATGAAAAAACTACTGACACTGCTGCTTGCGCTGCCCCTGCTGTGGGGGCATGCCGCAGCGCAGGAGAACGCGAAATATACGATCCTCCTCACCGGGGCCTCGTTCGCCTCGCCGCAGAACGGCTGGTTCGAAATCGGATGCCGGCAACTGGACGCCCGGGCTATCAACCGGGCCATCGGCGGCGAGTCGATCGCCGACACGGCCAACCGGATGGCCGAGGGCACGCTCTGGAACGCCGGGGAGCTGGACGAGATGGATGCGCTGGTCATCATGCAGGTCCACAACCGCGACGTCTCGGCCACGGGCGGCCTGAAAGAGAAGTACACCGATTACACGACGCCGTTCGACCGAAGCAACTACGCCGCGGCGTTCGATTACGTCATCAAACGCTACCAAAGCGAGTGTTACGCCCTGAAGGACGACCCGAAATCGAAGTACTACGGCACGAAATCGGGTAAACCCGCCGTCATCGTCCTCTGCACCGACTGGCACGACGCGCGGACGACCTACAACGCCGCCATACGGCGCCTCGCCGCACGGTGGGGCCTGCCGCTCGTGGAGTTCGACAGGAACATCGGCTTCTCGAAAGACACTCCGAACCCGGCCACCGGAACCCAGCAGAGCCTGCTCCACGCCCAGGACACGCAAACCATCGAAGGCGTCGCCTACGGGTGGCATCCCCAGCGGGGCCAAGACAAATACATCCAGCAGCGGATGGCTGCAATCTTTACCGACACGATGCGCAGAATCCTGCCGGCAAAATAGAATCCCGACCATGAAACACACACTCCCGATACTGTTCACGATGCTGCTCTGCGGCACGTCCGCCTTCCCGCAGGAGGGCTGTTACAGCCGTTTGCAGAACGACACCCTGACGATCGGCAACTCCCGGATCGAACGCCGGTTCGTCTGGAACGGCGGCAACCTGATGACGCAGAGCCTGACCGACTTTTCGTCAGGACAGGTGTGGACTTCCCGTTCCCTGACGCCCGACTTCAAGGTCGCGGGCGATACCCGAAGCACCGGCGGACGCTGCTCGACGAAACGGATCGCCGAAACCGACATCCATCCGGCGCGGCTGGAAATCACCGTGGAATTTTCGCTGGGAACGCTCGACGTACGGCGGATTTACCGCATCTGCGCCGACACTCCGGCGATCGCCTGCGACACCTACCTCAAAGGCAGCGCCGCACAGCTTCCCGAGAGCCGGGCGGTCAACGCCGCCGACCGCAAGAACATCGAATCGACCGCCGACATGCAGTCGCAGCCGGTCGCCGCGACCCTCGACCGGTTCAACCCCGGCGGGTTCCACTGGCATACGCGGATCGTGGAGTTCCAGGACGTCACGGACTGGAACAACAACCTGGTCTTCGAAACCGACGTCATTCCCTACCGGAAAAACAGCTACCGGGGCAACCTGCTCTTCGCCCGCAACGCCGAGAACGGCCGCGGGTTCTTCTTCCTGAAGGAAGCCCCCGGTTCGGGCGTGCAACTGGCCTATGGCGGCGGGGACTTCACGGCGGAGTTCGGCGATTTCACGGTGACGGGACTGGGCGTGACGGAGAAGGACCTCCGCGAAGGGGAGTGGGTGAAAGCCTACGGATGCGTCCTCGGAGTCTGGTCGGGCGGAGAACTCGAACAGTTGACGGCCCTGCGTAGCTACCAGAAAAATTTACGGAAGCTGCTTCCCGGACGCGACGAGATGGTGATGATGAACACATGGGGCGACCGCAGCCAGGACACGAAGGTGAACGAACGGTTCTGCCTGGCCGAGGTCTGCAAGGCCGCGCATCTGGGCATCACGCATTTCCAGATCGACGACGGCTGGCAGGTGGGCAAAAGCCCCAACTCCGCCGTGGCGAAGGGGTCGTTCAAAAACATCTGGGACAATCCCGACTACTGGAAACCCGACCCGGAGAAATACCCCCGGGGATTGCACCCTGTCGTGGAGCTGGGCCGGGAACTGGGCGTGGAGATCTGCCTCTGGTTCAACCCGAGCGTACAGGACGGCTATGCCGACTGGGAGAAGGACGCGCAGGCCCTCGTCGGTCTCTACGACGAGTACGGCATCCGCACGTTCAAGATCGACGGACTGGCAATCCCCGACAAACGCTCCGAAAGCAACCTGCGGCGGCTGTTCGACCGCGTGCTGGAGCGGACGGGCGGCCAAGTGGTCTTCAACCTCGACGCCACGGCCGGACGCCGCGGAGGCTACCACATGTTCAACGAGTACGGCAACATCTTCCTCGAAAACCGTTACACCGACTGGCAGAACTACTACCCCTACTGGACGCTGCGCAACCTGTGGATGCTCTCCAAATACGTTCCCGCGGAGAAGCTCCAGATCGAGTTCCTCAACAAATGGCGCAACACGGAAAAATATGCCGGCGACCCGTTCGCCCCGGCCAATTACAGTTTCGAATACCTCTTCGCAACGACCATGGCCGGACAGCCGCTGGCCTGGATGGAGGCGAGCGGACTGCCCGAAGAGGCGCTGGGCATCGGCGCGCTGATCGAACGCTACAAAGAGGTGCAGCACGATTTCCACCGCGGAGTGATCCTCCCCGTGGGCGACGAACCGTCGGGCCGCTCGTGGACCGGATTCCAGTCGGTCGACGGCGAGCGGGGCTACCTGATCTTCTTCCGCGAGCAGAACCCCGACCGGAAGGCCCGGATCGAAACATGGCTCCCCGAGAACTCGAAAGTGCGCCTCACGCCGGTGCTGGGGAGCGGGAAGGCCGCCGTGCAGAAGACCGGACGCCGCGGAACGCTGGAGGTGGAACTTCCCGCGCCCAACGATTACACGATGTACCGCTACGAACTGATCCGCTGACGAACCACAAATCCTGATAACAATGAAAACACCGATAAAATTCATCCTGTCATTTGCTCTGCTGCTGCTCGCGGCGGCCGACATCGCAGCCCAGGAGCTGATCACCAACGTTTACGGACGCGACGTGCAGTCGCTCAACGGAAAGTGGGACGCCATCGTCGATCTCTACGATCAGGGCCGCAAAAACAAGATCTACCTCAACCGCAGGCCGGAGGGAAAGACCGATTTCTACGAATATTCGTTCGACAACGGCCTGCGGCTCGACGTTCCCTCGGACTGGAACTGTCAGATGCCCGAGCTGAAATACTACGAAGGCACGGTGTGGTATGCCCGGCGGTTCGACGCCCCCGAGCAGACCGGCCGGCGGCAGTTCCTCTATTTCGGAGCCGTCAGCTACCGCTGCCGGGTCTACCTCAACGGCGAGGAGATCGGCGCCCATGAAGGCGGATTCACACCCTTTGAGATCGAGGTGACGGGCCGCCTCAGGCCCGAAGGCAACTTTCTGGCCGTGGAGGTCAACAACACCCGCACCACAGACGCCATCCCGGCGATGGCCTTCGACTGGTGGAACTACGGCGGCATCACGCGCGACGTGATGCTCGTCAGCGTGCCCGACGCTTTTATCCGGGACTATTTCATCCGCCTCGGCAAGGATTCCGACGACCGGATCGACGCCGATGTGCAGCTGGCGGGCGCCGCTGCCGGAACGGCCGTACGGATCGAGATTCCCGAACTGAACGTAGACCGGACCGTCACTGCCGGAGCGACCGGTACGGCCTCGGCGTCGTTCCGGGTCAGGAGACTGCAACGCTGGTCCCCCGCCGATCCGAAACTTTACCGGGTGATCGTCTCCACGGACCGCGACCGGGTGGAGGAGTCGATCGGGTTCCGCAATATCCGCACCGAGGGCGAAGAGATCGTCCTCAACGGCTCGCCCGTGTTCCTCAAGTCGATCTCGTTCCACGAAGAGATCCCCCAGCGCATGGGCCGGGCACACTCCGAGGCCGACGCCGTGATGCTGCTCAGCGAGGCCAAGGCACTCGGCTGCAACATGATCCGTCTGGCGCACTACCCGCAGAACGAACATATCGTCCGGCTGGCCGAAAAGATGGGCTTCCTGCTCTGGGAGGAGATTCCCATCTGGCAGGGCATCGACTTCGCCAACGACCAAACCCGCGAAAAGGCGGGCCGCATGATCCGCGAGATGGTCGCGCGCGACAAGAACTGCTGCGCCCTGACGTTTTGGGGCGTGGCCAACGAGACGCAGCCTTCCGGGCCGCGCAACGCCTTCCTGCGCCACCTGATCGCATGCTGCCGGGAGATCGACGACACGCGCCAGATCGTTGCGGCGTTCGATCTGGTACGTTTCGACCGCCAGCGGCAGCTGTTCGTCATGGACGACCCGTTCATCGGGGAACTGGATGTCGTGGCCATCAACAAATACATGGGCTGGTATCACCCGTGGCCCCTCACGCCCGACAAGGCGGTGTGGGACGTGGCGCGCGGCAAACCGCTGATCATCTCCGAATTCGGCGGCGAGGCGCTCTACGGCCAGCACGGCCCGGCCGATGTGGCCAGCTCGTGGAGCGAGGAGTATCAGGAGGCCCTCTACCGCGACAACCTGCGCATGTTCGAGAACATCCCCAACCTGCGGGGCGTGTCGCCGTGGATTCTGTTCGACTTCCGCTCGCCGTTCCGCTTCCACCCCGCCAACCAGGAGGGCTGGAACCGCAAGGGGCTGGTTTCCGACCAGGGATACCGCAAGAAAGCGTGGTATCTGATGAAAGCCTATTACGACAAACATTAAAAGAAGATGAAGAAGTTTTTGACATACACGCTTCTCGGCGTCCTGCTCGCAGGCTGCGCCGGAAGCGGGCGGGAACCGCTGGAGACCGTCGTGGACAAGGCGCTGGCCGGCGCCGAGCGGCAGACGCTGCTGATGGCCGAGAAGTACAGTGCGCGCGAAGGCCGCCTGCCGCGCACGTGGGAGAACGGCGAGGACGTCTCGTCGGATTCGCGCTGGTGGTGCAGCGGCTTTTTCCCGGGCGTGCTGTGGTACGTCTACGAGAACGGCCGCAACCCCCGGGTGCTGAAGTACGCCCGGATGTTCACCGCACGCGTCGAGCGGGAAAAACACACCACCGACAACCATGACGTGGGGTTCATGCTCTATTGCAGTTTCGGCAACGGACTGCGCCTCACGGGAGACAAGTCCTACGAGGAGGTGCTGCTCACCGGGGCGCGCTCGCTGGCGACGCGCTTCAAACCCGAAGTAGGGCTGATCCGCTCGTGGGACCACAACCGCGACAAATGGCAGTATCCGGTCATCATCGACAACATGATGAACCTCGAACTGCTGATGTGGGCCGCCGACCGTTCGGGCGACAAGTCGCTGCGCGACATGGCCGTATCGCATGCTGACAAGACGCTGAAACACCATTTCCGCCCCGACTTCAGCTCCTGCCACCTGGTCTCCTACGACACGATCTCGGGACAGCCCCATCTCAAGCAGACCCATCAGGGCCTCTCCGACTCCTCGGCCTGGAGCCGCGGACAGACATGGGGACTCTACGGCTACACCTGCATGTACCGCCTCACGGGCGACGCCCGCTACCTCGAACAGGCCCGCGGCATCGCCGGATTCCTCATCAACCACAGGAACATGCCCGCCGACGGGATTCCCTACTGGGATTTCGACGCTCCGGCCCTCGCCTCCACGCCGCGCGACGCATCGGCGGCCGCGATCATGGCCTCGGCGCTGGTCGAGCTGAGCGGCTTCGTGCCCGCAGCCGAAGGGGAGCGGTACATGGCTTTCGCCGAAAAGCAGATCCGCACGCTGGCCTCGCCCGAATACACCGCTCCGGCGGGTGAGAACGGAGGCTTCATTCTCCGGCACAGCACGGGAGCCTATCCCTTCTCCTCGGAGGTCGACGTGCCGCTCACCTACGCCGACTACTATTATCTGGAGGCGCTCACGCGCATCAAACGCCGATTGCAGCCATGACCGCCGTGAAAAAATACGCGCTGCTGCCGCTCTGCGGCCTGACCCTGTTCTGCGCCCGGGCGCAGATGCCCGCGACAAACTACGATGAATCGCAGGTTCCGGCCTACACGCTGCCCAACCCGCTGACAACCATCGCCGGCAAAAAGGTGACTGACGCCGAAACGTGGACTTCGGAACGCCGTCCCGAACTGCTGTCGCTGTTCGAAAGCGAGGTCTACGGAAAAGCCCCCGGCCGTCCCGAAGGACTGCATTTCGAGGTCTTGAGCGAGGACCGCTACACGCTGGGCAACATGGCCACCCGCCGGGAGATCGCCGTCTACTTCACCGAGAGCGACGCACATTTCATGACCATCCTGCTCTACATCCCCAACAAACGCACCGACGCCGTTCCGGTCTTTCTGGGGCTGAATTTCAAGGGCAACCACACGATCTGCGACGACCCGCTCGTCACGGAGTCGGTCTCGCGCATGAAGCCGCGCGAAGAGGGCGGCAGCGAAGTCCGCGCAAAAGGGTTCCCGCGCGCCGCGGCGGCATCGCGGTGGCCGGTCGAAATGCTGATCGCCAACGGCTACGGCCTCGCCACGATTTACCGCGGCGACATCGACCCCGACTACGACGACGGCTTCCAAAACGGCGTTCACCCGCTCTTTTACCGCGAGGGGCAGACCAAACCGGCCCCCGATGAATGGGGCACGATCGCAGCCTGGGCCTGGGGCTTGAGCCGTGCGATGGACTACCTCGAAACCGACGAGGATGTCGATGCCTCCCGCGTGGCGGTCATCGGGCATTCGCGGCACGGCAAAACGGCCCTTTGGGCCGCAGCCGTCGATCCGCGCTTCGCCATGGCCGTGTCGAACGACTCGGGATGCGGCGGCGCGGCGTTGTCGCGGCGTTGTTACGGCGAAACCGTAGCCAGGATCAACAGCCTTTTCCCGCATTGGTTTTGCGGGAACTTCAACCGGTATTCGGGCAACGAGGCGGCTTTGCCCGTCGACCAGCACGAACTGATTGCGCTGATAGCCCCGCGCCCGGTGTATATCGCCAGCGCCGTCGAGGACCGTTGGGCCGATCCGAAAGGCGAGTTCCTCGCGGGGGTCCACGCCACGCCGGTCTACGAGTTGTTCGGCCTGGAGGGACTTTCGGGAACGGAACTGCCCCAAACCGACGCGCCCGTGCTGTCGGGACACATCGGCCACCACGTCCGTTCGGGCGACCACGACATCACGCTCTACGACTGGCGGCAATTCGTGAAATTCGCGGACAAACACCTGAAACGATAATCTAAAACAACACCATACATGAAAAACCGGTTTATAAAACTGCTTCTCGCGGCCGTGCTGTTAGGCTCCCTCTCCCCGGCGGCCGCCCAGACCCGCGAAATGGACCTCTCGGGAGAGTGGAGGTTCCAGACGGACGTGATGGATTTCCGCCGAGGATCGCTTTCGCCCAGGTACAACCATGAACTTCAAGAGACGATCACGCTTCCCGGCATCACCGACGACTACAAAATCGGCTACAAATCGCCCTACCGCCATGTCGACCGCCTGACGCGCGTCTACGAGTACATGGGTCCGGCGTGGTATCAGCGCGACATCGAGTTCCCGGCCGACTGGAAAGGCAAGTGCATCTTCCTCTATTTCGAACGCACCCACTGGCTCAGCTCGGTATGGGTCGACACCAAGGAGGTGAGCCGACTGGACTACATCAGCGTCCCCCACAACCACGACCTGACGGATTTCGTCACCCCGGGCAAGACGCACCGCATCACGGTGTGCATCGACAACCGGTTCCAGTACAACACCCACAAATGGAACCACGCCCACACGGAGTTCACGCAGATCAACTGGAACGGCATCCTCGGCGAGATGAAACTCGTGGCCGTAGACCCCGTTTACATCGACGACATGCAGCTGTATCCCGACATCGAGACGAACAGCGTCGACGTGCGCCTGAAGATCGACAACCGCACGAAAAAGCCTTTCGAAGGAAAGGCGCTGCTCACCGTCTCGGGCAACGGCCTGCACGTAACGAAGGAGGTCCCTGTCGGCGGCGAAGCGGAGGAGATCGACCTGACCGAAACCGTCGCGCTGGGCCGGGAGGCCAAACTCTGGGACGAATTCAACCCGAACCTCTACACCGTGGAGTGCACGCTGCTGACCGGCGCCGGAAAAGAGTCCTTCGAACATAAGAAGTCGGCGACCTTCGGCATGCGCGAAGTGGCGCAGGGCCGCAATCACATCCTGCTCAACGGCCGTCCGCTCCACCTGCGCGGAACCGTCGAGAACGCCGTGTTCCCGAAAACGGGCCACGCCCCGGTCTGCGACGCCGAATGGGAGCGTATCATGCGCATCGTCAAGGACTACGGACTGAACCACATCCGTTTCCACTCGTGGTGCCCTCCCGCCGCGGCTTTCCGCATGGCCGACCGCCACGGCGTCTACCTCGAAGTCGAGATGCCCATGTGGGGCAAGGACGCCGAGCCGGACGAAGCGCGCTACGACTTCTTCCGCCGCGAGATGCGCGCCATCCTCAAGGAGTACGGCAACCACCCCTCGTTCGTCCTCTACTGCAACGGCAACGAGATCACCGGCAACTTCGACTTCATCGAGGAGCTGACCGCCGACGGCCGCAAACTCGACACGCGGCATCTGTACAGCGGTTCGACGGCCCGCACGCGCGTCCCGTCCGACCAGTATTACGTCTCGCAGCAGACCAACAAAGGCCCCGTGAAGGTCTACGAGGGACGGCCCTCGACCGACTGGGACCGCAGCAAGGAGTCGGACGTGGACGTTCCGGTAATTTCCCACGAGTCGGGCCAGCGGTGCGTCTATCCCGACTTCCGCGAGATCGGGAAATACACGGGACCGGTCGAGGCCCGAAACTTCGAACTGTGGCGCGAGATGCTCACCGCCAACGGCATGGGCGATCAGGCCCACGACTTCTTCCGGGCCTCGGGCGCGCTGACCGTCGTGGAGTACAAGGCCGTGATCGAGGCGCTGCTCCGCTCGTCCAAATCGGCCGGATTTCAGCTCCTGTCGCTCAACGACTTCCCGGGCCAGGGTTACGCCCCGGTGGGTGTGCTCGATCCGTTCTGGGACTCCAAGGGCCTGGTGACGCCCGAGGATTGGCGGGCCTTCTGCGCGCCGACCGTGGCGCTGCTCCGCTACCCGAAAAGCGCCTGGTTCGAAGACGAAACCTTCACGGCAAAGGCCGAGGTCTACAACTTCGGCGCGGCGGCGCTCAAAAATGCGAAAATCCGCTGGTCGATCACCGACGGCAGCGGGAAAGCCATCGCCAAGGGCAGTCTGAAATCGCAGACCGTAGGCCCCGACGGCGTGTTCCCCGTCGGGGAGTTCTCCGCTCCGCTCGGCAAGGTGCGAGGCCCGCAGAAGCTGACCGTGCACCTGAACGTCGGTGAAAAGACAAGCAACAGCTGGGACATCTGGGTCTATCCGCGCAACGCACAGCTGATGCAGTCGGATACGGAGGTGCTCTACACGACGGAGTTCGGCGAGCAGGCCAAACAGTACCTCGCCGCAGGGAAGAAGGTCGTCCTGACCCCCGCGCCGAACAAGGTCAAGGGGCGCAAATCGACCTTCCACAACCATTTCTGGAACCCGATCATGTTCGCCTGGGCGCCGATGACCATCGGCTGTCTGATTCACGCCGAGCAACCCGTGTTCGCCGACTTCCCGACCTCATACCACACCGACTGGCAGTGGTGGGACATTCTGGAGAACGCCAAGGTGATCGAGATGCAGCAGACCCCGCGCCAGCTGCGGCCCTTCATCCAGGTGATCGACAGCTTCGACAACAACGAAAAACTCGGCATCGGCTTCGAGGCCCGCGTCGGCGGCGGCAAACTGCTCGTTCTGGCGGTCGACACGAAAAAGAAGATGGACCAGCGCCCCGCCACGCGCCAGCTGCTCGAAAGCATCGACCGCTACGTCCGCAGCGACCGTTTCGCTCCCGAGGTCACACTCGACGAGTCGTTCATCACCTCCTTCATGCGCTAAAACCGCACGATTATGAACAAGATCTGTCTACTGCTCTGCTGCCTGCTGCCCGGCCTGTTCCGGGCAGGGGCGCAGGAGCTGAAAATGACCGAATGCGCCCCTCTGACGCAGATTTACGGCGAGGTCTGCGAGTCCGACGAACTGCTTCCTATGGGCGATGTGGGGGTGGAATTCGGATACGTCCTCTACCAGGCCGCAATCACCGTTCCCGCAGGGGAGGCCGCGCTCGAACTGGAGAACGTGCGGGACTATGCCGCGGTTTACCTCGACGGCGTGTTTCAGGGAACCCTGACCGACAACCGCAAAACGCTGACTCTGAAGGCCGAACCCGGCCGGCACACATTGCAGCTCTACGTCGAAAACATCGGCCGCATCACCTACGGCCCGGAGATTCTCGACAACTCGAAAGGACTCTTCGGCGAAGCCCGCCTCGGCGGCGAAACGATCGCCGGCTGGACGATCACCCCGCTCGAAGTGCGCGACACCGATCCCGAAACCCTCGAGTTCGAAGCCCTCGGCCCGTGCAACACGCCCTGTTTCCGGCGCGGGCAGTTCGACCGTGCGGCGCACGAAGGAGCCGTTTACCTCGACGTGTCGGGATGGGGCATGGGCGAGGTGTGGATCAACGGCCACTACCTCGGCTCGTTCTGGGACGAGGAGAAACAGCAGTCGATCCTCATTCCGGCCGAAATCCTCGCCGAAAAGGGGAACCGCATCGTGGTTTTCGACCTCAAAAACAACGACCCCGGCGCAACGATGCGCCTCTCGGACAAACCCGTGTTCAAATAACAAGCACAACCTATGAAAAAAATAACCGTTATCGCTCTGCTGCTGGCCGCCGCCCTCGGGGCGCAGGCCCGGAACGGGAGCGGAAAGCCCGCCTACAAGGACGCCTCGCGCCCCGTCGAAGAGCGCGTCAGCGACCTGCTGTCGCGGATGACCCTCGAAGAGAAGGTCATGCAGCTCAACCAATACACGCTCGGCCGCAACGACAACGCCAACAACGTGGCCGATCCGGTGGACAAGATTCCCGCCGAAATCGGCTCGCTCATCTACTTCGACACCTCGCCCGAGCTGCGCAACCGGCTTCAGAAAAAAGCCATCGAGCAGTCGCGGCTCGGAATCCCCGTGCTGTTCGGCTACGACGTGATCCACGGTTTCCGCACCACTTACCCCATTTCGCTGGCCCAGGCCTGCTCGTGGAATCCCGCACTGGTGAAGCAGGCCGCCGAAGTGGCCGCACAGGAGGCGCGGATGTCGGGCGTCGAGTGGACCTTCTCGCCGATGATCGACGTGGCGCGCGACGGCCGCTGGGGCCGCGTCTCGGAGGGCTACGGCGAAGATCCCTACGCCAACGCCGTCTACGGAGTGGCGGCGGTCGAAGGCTACCAGGGCGACAACCTCGCCGACTCCCGCCGCGTGGCCGCCTGCCTCAAGCATTTCGTCGGCTACGGCGCCTCGGAGGCCGGCCGCGACTACGTCTACACCGAAATCTCGCGTCAGACGCTCTGGGACACCTACATACCGCCCTACCAGGCGGGCATCGAGGCCGGAGCCGCTACGGTGATGAGCTGCTTCAACGACATCAGCGGAACGCCCGGCACGGCCAACCCCTACATCCTGACCGAGGTGCTCAAGGAGCGCTGGGCGCACGACGGATTCGTCGTCTCGGACTGGGCCGCCATCGAGCAGCTGCGCTCGCAGGGCGTGGCCGCCGGCCGGAAGGAGGCCGCCGAAAAGGCCTTCAACGCGGGTGTCGAAATGGACATGATGAACCGCTGTTACGACGCCCATCTGGCCGCCCTGGTCCGCGAAGGCAAGGTCTCGCAGGAGAAACTCGACGAGGCCGTGCGGCGCGTTCTGCGGCTGAAATTCCGGCTCGGGCTGTTCGAACGCCCCTACACCCCGGAGTCGGAGGAGACGGACCGGTTCCTGCTTCCCGCGAGCCTCGCCGTCGCCGAGCGGCTCGCCGAGGAGTCGATGGTGCTGCTGAAAAACGAGAACAACACGCTGCCGCTGAAAGCCGCCCGCCGCATCGCGGTCATCGGCCCGATGGCGCAGAACCGGCTGCACCTGCTCGGCGCGTGGTCGGCACACGGCCGCGAAGAGGACGCGGTGAGCCTCTTCGCCGGGCTGGAAAACGAATACCGGGGCCGCGCCGAACTGCTCTACGCCCGGGGCTGCGACTTCGACGGCGAGGACCGCTCCGGATTCCGTGAGGCTGTCGCCGCGGCCGCGGCTGCCGACGTGGTGGTCCTCTGTCTCGGGGAGAAAAAGCAGTGGAGCGGCGAGAACGCCTCGCGCTCGACGATCGCGCTTCCCGAAATCCAGGAGCAGCTGGCCGCCGAACTGGCCCAGACCGGAAAACCGCTGGTCTTGGTTCTGTCCAGCGGCCGGCCGCTGGAGCTGTGCCGCCTCGAACCCCTCTGCGGGGCCATGGTGCAGATGTGGCAGCCCGGCATCCGGGGCGGAAACCCTCTCGCGGGAATTCTGTCGGGGAGGATCAACCCCTCGGGACGCCTCGCCATGACGTTCCCCCGCTCGACGGGCCAGATTCCGATCTACTACAACCGCCGCCAGAGCGGCCGCACCCATCAGGGCAAATATCAGGACATCCCCAGCACGCCGCTCTATGAATTCGGGCACGGCCTGAGCTATACGACGTTCGAATACGGCGACCTGCGCCCGTCGGCAACCACGCTGCGCCGCGGGGAAAAGACGACGGTCGAGGTCTCCGTGACCAACACGGGCGGCATGGACGGCGCCGAGACGGTTCACTGGTTCATATCGGACCCCGTATGCCGCATCTCACGCCCCGTCAGGGAGTTGAAACACTTCGAGAAACAGCCGATCCGCCGCGGCGAGACCCGCACGTTCCGGTTCGAGATCGACCCCGAAAAGGATTTGAGTTTCACGGACGGCGACGGCAACCGGTTCCTCGAACCGGGCGACTACTTCATCCTCGTAAAGGACAAAAAGGTGAAACTGACGCTGACGGAGTAGCCTCCGGCGGAGGTTCGCGCCGAAACTGCCCGTGCAAAACGAATTTCGCACGGGCAGTTTGTGTTTCCCTCGCCTCGTTTCCGGCCGGGTTTCGGTGTCGTAACGACACTTTTATGGGGCACACCGTTTCTCCGCGCCGCATCCGATCCGATTTT
>ERZ791569.378-NODE-378-length-30472-cov-5.807542_pt1 | contig 30472 bp, 23 predicted proteins | sample MGYA00509973_ERZ791569 | MGnify/ENA primary metagenome ERZ791569 (study PRJEB30046, sample SAMN00791902) | human gut metagenome | study: EMG produced TPA metagenomics assembly of the A metagenome-wide association study of gut microbiota in type 2...
TTGCGTACGGCCCAGAAGAACCACGAGGTCAGACCGTCGGGGATCTCCACACGATGACCGTAATAGTCCAGGTGCTGGCCTATCTGACGGGCCACATGCGGCAGCTGGGGCGAAAACTCGCACCAGTCGGGATTGTTGATGATCTGCTGGAGCGTGATCTCGTTGTGCACGCTGGACAGGCCGGACTTGTTCTGGCGGCCCCGGAAGAAGGAGACCAGCAGACGGCCCTGCTCCGGCTGGAAGCGGAAAATAAGGTAGTGCTTGCCGGGCTCGGGCTCCATGTCTGTGGAGAAGAAGGAGCGGAAGCTCTGCTTCCAGTCCTTGGCAGGGGGCGTGACTTCTTCGGCGTCGCCCTGTTCCTTGCGCAGTTCCTCCAGCAGACGCAGGGCCAGGGCCGCCACATGACGGCATGTGCTGGTGAAGGATTCCGAACAGTTGCACTGGTGGCGGGTGCTGCGATCCGTGATGGAGAAAGTCAGGCTGGGCGTATAGACCTGGAGGTCTTCGCCTTGGATGACGCCTTGCGCCTCCCAGGTCTCGCCCTCCTGGATATTTATTTTTTGCACCCCGCCTTCGGACAGGATATAGTAAGCCGTATCACGGATATACTCCGGAACGGCGTCGTGCAGGAAGGCCTGGCACATCTCCCTGACGACGTTCTGCTCAGATCTGCTCATGCATACTCTCCGCGGCCCGGTTTTCTGCGCGGGCTCCGTTGAAAAATCGCAGTAATAGATTTGGGAGTAATATCACAGGCATCACTTCAATGGCAATAGACGCGCGTAACTTATGAAAAAATATTTTATGAAAAAAAAGTTGGTATTTTTCGCCGCTTCCCGGGCAGCGGGCAAGGGCTCTCCGGCAGGGGGCAGCGCCACCTGGAGAGTTTTTTTTCTGCTCCTCCTGCTGCTTTGTCTGCCGCTGTCCGCCGCCGCGGATGACGAGGAGGGCAGCATGCCCCCCACGGACGGCGACCGCATTTTGCTGGGCAGTATCGGTGAGGCCTCCAACCTCATCCCGTATCTGACGGCGGACTCCGCCTCCCACGAAGTGGCGGATCTGCTTTATGTGGCGCCGCTGCGCTTCAACAAGGATCTGGAGCCGGAATGCTGGGCGGCGGAGTCCTTCAGCATGGAAGACGAGGGCCGTCTGCTGCGCTTCCGTCTGCGCAAGGGCATCCTCTGGGAAGACGGCACCGAACTGACGGCCGCGGATGTGGAATTCACCTACAAAATGGTCATCGACCCGGCCACGGGCAGTCCCTATGCGGACGACTTTCTCCAGATCAAGGAATTCCGCGTGCTGGACCGCTACAGCTTCGAGGTCCGCTACGAGCATTTCTTTGCCCGGGCCGTGTCTTCCTGGATGAATCCCATCCTGCCCAGGCACATCCTGGAAGGGCAGAACATCCGTACCCCCTCCTTCGCCCGCAAGCCTGTGGGCGCCGGGCCCTACCGTCTCCAGCGCTGGGAGCCGGGCGTACGCATCGTGCTGGAAGCTTCCCCCACCTACTTTTTGGGCAGGCCGCACATCAGCGAGGTGGTCTTCCGCATCATCCCGGATACGGCCACCATGTTCATGGAGACCCGCGCCGGGCGTCTGGACGTGATGGAGCTGAGCCCGCAGCAGTACCTGCGCCAGACATCGGGGAAAAAATGGGCGGAATCCTTCCACAAATACCGCTATCTGGCCTCGGTCTACAATTTCCTGGGCTTCAATCTGGAACATCCTTTCTTCAAGGATAAAAAGGTACGGCAGGCCATCTCCTGCGCCATCAACCGGGGCGACATCGTCAAGGGCGTCCTGCTGGGGCTGGGGGAACCGGCCTTCGGGCCCTACAAGCCGGGCACCTGGGCCTATCATCCGGGCCTGCGCCCTGTGAGCTTCAATCCCGACAGGGCCCGCAAACTGCTGGCCGAGGCGGGCTTCACGGACAGTGACGGCGACGGCATCCTGGACAAGGACGGCAAGCCGCTGGCGTTCACCATCCTGACCAACCAGGGCAACGAGCCGCGCATCCTCACCGCCACCATCATCCAGAGCCAGCTGCGGGCCGTGGGCATCGACGTGCGCATCCGCACCGTGGAATGGGCCGCCTTCATCCGGGAATTCGTGAATACCGGCCGCTTCGATGCCATCATCCTGGGCTGGACCATCACCCAGGACCCGGACATCTTCGCGGTCTGGCATTCCTCGCAGGCCGTGCCCGGGGGTGTCCTTAATGGAATAGATAACCGTGACGGAAGATGGTACTATTACAGTGCACAGGCAAATTCTGGAGCCGGTAACACTGCAACAGCACTTGAGCATGCAAAGCATGCCGTGGAGATAGACCCTGATAATGTAGCATATCAGAATCTTTACAGACAGCTTCAAAGCGGTGGACAATGGTATGCAGGAAGAGGACAGTCATATGGCAGAACTACTATGAATCCGGGTGGATATTGCATGACGCTTTTATGTCTTAATTTATGTTGTGGTCCAACTTGTGGAATAAGATTCTGCTGATTGTGGAAAAGATAACATAATAAATATTTTTATGTGGAAAACCAATCCGCAGATATTTTATTCAGGCAGATTTTCAAACAATATGTCAAATTGTACAGGTCCCATATCGAGGATGTACTGATGAAATTCTTTAAGATTAAAGCTGTTGCCTTGTTTTTGCATGGCGGCAGCTTTTAATTCCATAAATCCCACATAGCCAAGAACATATTTGCAATAATTTGCAGGTTCGGAGAGCATCTGCGAGTACATCTGTGTGGCAACGGATTTGTCATTAAATCCATATGAACTTATAAAATTGTATACATCATCTTCTGACCAGCCATAGTAGTTGACACCAATATCTACTTTTCCATAGATTAACATAATAGTTGAATAATTAAGCTGCATAAGAGTATTTAACGGAGCATTATCTGTGTCGGCATATTGGTAAGAAAGAGCTTCACAGTAAGTGGCCCAGCCTTCAATATATCCGCTGGGCTGGATAATGTGTCTGATTAAATCAGAATTTTTGTTTGCAAAATATGTAATCTGATACATGTGTCCCGGAAATCCTTCATGTGCAAGTGTTGTATAAATATCTGAAGAGCCGGTGCTTTTGGGGTTGATATATATTGAGTTGACAGCATTGTTGTCAATCTGAGGAGTAAAATACATTGCAGGGCTTGCATAATCCTGTAATGCTTTTGTGATATATTTTACTTCATAATTGACATCGGCTCCCTCAGGAAATGATGTTTTTATTTTCTCTTTTAAATCTGAAAGGATTTCCATTGGCTGTGTATATTGAAAATGAAATGTGCTGAACTGGTCGGAAAGTCCAAGATTTTTTCTGTATAACCCCTGTATAGAGGCAATATTTCGGCTTATATACGAATCAAGAAGAGCGTCGTATTCATCAATGGTTTTGGACCAGCCCATCTGGTTATTTACAAGGTATTCGTAGTATTTCTGTCCGTTTGGATAGTTGCAGAGACCGCCGCTGTATTTTCCTGTATTTTTAAGCTGTTCAATGCCGTCTGCAAGAATACGGTAACCTTTAATCACATGTTCATTTACGGCAGCTTTGTTTCTTTCTTGGTAAGAAGATTTCTGCGTTTCATCAAGTTCCGGTAAATTGTTCAGCTTTTCTTCAAATGTTGTTATAAGATAACCATCATCGGCACTGTCTATAAATGTATTGCACTGCTCAATGATTTCTTCTGCGAGGGAGGTTTCCATAAAATAGCCCTTTTCGCTTCGCATTTTTTCATATTCGATAAGATTTTCAAAAAATTCGTCCGTATCTTCGACAGCACAAAGATATTCGTCAATATCTTTTACTTCATTGAATGTATATTCCGCAAATATGATAGGAAGCTGAACCTGTATTCCTATTGTTGTCGATAAGTCTGTATCAAGCAGAAATAAATCGCAGTATTCGAGTTTTGTTTCAAGATATTTTTTTAATAATTCATATGTAATCTGCTGGTCTTTTGAAAGACTGTTTTTGTCAAACGAATTAAGCTGTGTCAGACAGTCAGATATATCTGAGCTGTCCGTTGGATTATCGAGATTATATCTGCCGAGTGTTTTTTCATAATTGGTAATACCGTAGTTTTCAGGATGTTGTAATATCGTATGAAGGGAAAGAATATCTCCTGAGACATTATCACGAAAAATTGCATCGGTAAATTCCCTGAAATTTTCATTTTCTGATGAGGCAGAATATACAGTGTTTTGCTGGTTATTACGGACAGTGTCTGCAGAATGACAACCGGCAAGAAGTGAAAATGACAGGATTAATGATGTAAATATTAATAAAAAGCGTTTTTTTGTAATTTTCAAATATAAACCCTCCTGAAATCTGTTGTTGTAAACTTAACTTATTATACTATATTTTATCACTGCACGCAAAATGCGGCTCTTGATATATTAAATCAGTTTTGCTACAATATTTAATTAAATGGCGGATGTTTTAAGTATATGAAGCTTATTTCATCTTTAGATTGAAACAGTAAAGAGTTAGGAGGCTATGACAATGCCACAGAATAAAGGACCATTTTATATGACAACAGCGATTGCCTATACTTCAGGCAAACCGCATATCGGTAATACTTACGAGATAGTTCTCGCGGACAGCATTGCAAGATATAAAAGACAGCAGGGCTATGATGTGTTTTTCCAGACAGGAACTGACGAACATGGACAGAAGATTGAGCTTAAAGCTGAAGAAGCCGGCATTACACCAAAAGAATTTGTTGATAATGTATCAGGTGAGATTAAGAGAATATGGGATTTGATGAATACATCATATGATAAGTTCATTCGTACTACAGATGATTATCATGAAAAACAGGTTCAGAAGATTTTTAAGAAGCTTTATGACCAGGGTGATATTTATAAGGGTTCATATGAAGGAATGTATTGTACACCATGTGAGTCATTCTGGACAGAGTCACAGCTTGTAGATGGTAAATGTCCTGACTGTGGACGTGAAGTTAAGCCGGCTAAGGAGGAGGCATATTTCTTCAGGATGAGCAAGTATGCGGACAGACTTATCGAGCATATTAATACACATCCTGAATTTATTCAGCCTGTTTCAAGAAAGAATGAGATGATGAACAATTTCCTTCTTCCTGGACTTCAGGATTTATGTGTATCAAGAACATCTTTCAAATGGGGTATCCCGGTTGATTTTGATGATAAGCATGTAGTCTATGTGTGGCTTGATGCTCTTACTAACTATATTACAGGTATAGGCTATGATGCAGACGGTAACTCAAGCGAACAGTATAAGAAGTTCTGGCCGGCAGACCTTCATCTTATCGGAAAGGATATTATCAGATTCCATACGATTTACTGGCCGATATTCCTTATGGCACTCGGTGAACCGCTTCCAAAGCAGGTATTTGGACACCCATGGCTTTTGCAGGGCGATGGTAAGATGAGTAAGTCAAAAGGCAATGTTATTTATGCAGATGACCTTGTAGATATGTTTGGCGTTGACGCTGTAAGATATTTTGTCCTTCACGAAATGCCTTTTGAAAATGATGGTGTTATTTCATGGGAGCTTATGGTTGAGCGTATGAATTCAGACCTTGCCAATACGCTTGGTAATCTTGTAAACAGAACAATTGCCATGTCAAATAAGTATTTTGGCGGCAATGTTGCAAAGACAGGTGCCGACACGACAGGTGCGGGTACAGATGAGAATGGTGCAAGCCTTGATTTTGATGCAGAACTTAAAGCTGTTGTGACAGGTACAAAGGCAAGAGTTGAAGATAAGATGAAGACACTTCATGTTGCTGACGCAATTACGGAGATATTTACTCTTTTTAAGAGATGCAATAAATATATTGATGAGACAATGCCTTGGGCACTTGCAAAAGATGAGACAAAGAAAGACCGTCTCAGCGAAGTTTTATATAACCTTGTTGAAAGCATTACAGTTGGAGCAAATCTTCTGACACCTTATATGCCTGAGACTTCTGAGCGTATTCTTGCACAGCTTTATCCTGCAAATCCAAAGGCTGGAGAAAGAGATTTTGATGACCTCGACAAGTTTGGGTTAAGAGAAAATGATATAAAAGTAACTGAAAAACCTGAAATATTATTTGCCCGTCTTGATCTTGAAGAAGTTATGAAAGAAGTTGAAAAGATTCAGGAAGCACAAAAAAAGGCAGCCGGAATTAAGGATTATCCAAAGGTTGAGAAAAAGCCTGAGATTACAATTGATGATTTTGACAAGATTCAGATTCAGGTTGGTGAAGTAATTAAGTGTGAACCTGTAAAGAAAGCAAAGAAACTTCTTGTTTCACAGATTCGCATCGGCGATGAGGTAAGACAGATTGTTTCTGGAATTGCAGCATATTATAAGCCGGAAGAAATGGTTGGAAAAAAGGTTGCTGTAGTTACGAACTTAAAGCCTTGCAAGCTCTGCGGCGTTGAGTCACAGGGAATGATTCTTGCGGCAGCAGATGATGAGAATAATCTTTCTGTTCTGACTGTTGATAAGGATATTATTGAGGGCAGTGAAATCAGATAAAATGAACAGCAGAGTATGTTGCTGAAGGTGAGATTGTCAATACTTTTAAAGCGATGGTAGAAAAGATGTTTAATGGTGCGGCTATCGCAAAAGGTGCTGTTATTATTACGCCGGAAAAGGTGATTGTCACAACTCCGGGTGCTGATAATAAAAAAGAAATATAAGATAAAACATTCCGTCGGAGTTCTTGCTTAAAAACAAAAATTCCGACGGATATTTTTATGCTGCGGATAAATGTGGGAATGATTTCATGCAGCTTTATGACCTGTGGAACAATTTGAGAAGGTGATATAATTATGGCGAAATACAAAAAGAAACTTGATGCTGATATTAGGTGTCCGCTTGAATACGGACTTACGATATTTGGCGGGAAATGGAAATCAAGAATTATATGTGTTCTGTCTACACAAAAGACTTTGAGATACAGTGAAATAAGAACATAGATGTATAATATAACCGATGCGGTTCTTGCGGCAACATTGAAAGAATTAATTGCTGACGGAATAGTAAACAGACGGTCTTTTGATGAAATACCTCCGAGGGTGGAGTATTCGCTTACTGAAAAGGGTGGAATATCCGCAAAACTGTATAAGGCACTTATGAATTCCCAAACTGTGCTCACTGTGTGGGACGATGCGAGACTTGTCGGTCTCATACGCGTCCTTGATGATTCGGAAATGCTCGCACAGATTCATTATGTACTTGTACATCCGGAATATCAAGGACAGGGTATTGCAGGCAGAATGGTGGGATACATTAAAGAAAAATATAAGAATTTTATGTATCTTGAACTTATGCCTGAAGACAAAAATAACGTTCCTTTTTATGAAAAGCATGGATTTCATGTTATGGAAAACGGAGCAGCAATGCAGATATGTAATATTAATTAACTTTCTTTGACAAGTTTGCCGCTGATGTGTTCGGGAATAAGTTCGAGGCAGCATACGCGGTTTCCTGCTTTTTCAAGCTCATCGGCGACATAATTTTCGTCATCGGTGAATTTATAGCAGAAATTTTTACAAATTTCAATTATTTTTTCATTGTCATTTACAATGCTGATTTTTCCGAAAACAATTACACTGTTTATATAGAGAGGCCATTCGCCGTCTTTTCTGTATCCTTTGTCGTATGTGCAAAAAGATACTTTGTTACATTTTTTAATCGCATCAAGTTTATGTCCTTCTTTGGCACCGTGAAAATAAATGCGGTTTTCGATTTCGTCATACCAATAATCAATAGGAAGTCCGTAAGGATAGCCGTCATCGCCGATTACGGAGAGGACTCCGCGGACTTCGTTTTTAAGAATTTTCTTACATTCGGTTTCGTTTAATTCCTGTTTAAATCTTCTCATTTTTCTAAACATATAAGCTTTCTCCGTTCAAAATGTTTTAATAATTACTTATTATATTGAAGTCATGGTTGGAATTCAATTAAAAGAACAAAAAAATAATCGTGAAAATGAATTACGTTTTGACTAACATATCCAATTAATCTATAATATATTAAGGCAGAGAATATTTTGCCGAATTTATGTTTTTGCGGTATTATGATATAAAAAAGTATTTAACGGAGAGCAACAGTGAAAATATTTGAAACACATTCCCATTATGATGACAGTGCGTTTGACGATGACAGGGACGAGCTTATCAGTCAGATGTTGTCTGATAACGGTGAACTGGAGTATTTAATAAATGTCGGGGCAAGTTTAGACGGGTGTAAAAAATCACTTGAACTTGCAGACAAATATGATAAAGTGTATGCGGCGGTAGGAGTTCACCCTGAGGACGTAGGGAATCTTACCATGCACGATATACAATGGTTGAAAAAACAGGCTTTAAACAATGAAAAAGTTGTTGCAATTGGAGAAATCGGACTTGATTATCATTATCTTGATAATCCGAAGGAAGTCCAGAAAATGTGGTTTGAGACGCAGATTGAAGCGGCAGTTGATGTTAATAAGCCTATAATTGTTCACTCAAGAGAAGCGTGTGCGGATACGATACAGTGCATGAAAAATAAGAGAGCAGACAAAGCCGGCGGAGTGATACATTGTTATTCTTATACAAAAGAAGCAGCAAAGGAATTTCTTGATATGGGATTTTTTATAGGTGTAGGCGGTGTCGTGACTTTTAAAAATGCACGAAAGCTTGTTGAGACGGTAGAAGAAGTGCCGGTGACAAGAATCGTTCTTGAAACGGACTGCCCTTATATGGCACCTGAGCCACACCGCGGAACGAGAAATGACAGCAGAAATATAAGATATGTTGCCGAAAAGATAGCACAGATTAAAGGAATTACGGCACAGGAAGTTATTGATATAACCAATGAAAATGCGAAAAAGTTATTTTTTTAAAACAGAATGGAGATTGTATGGCATTTGAAAATGTAAAGCATCTTGGAAATCCAACAAACACAATAGAAATACTGGATAAATATGGATTTTCATTTCAAAAAAAATACGGGCAGAATTTTCTTATTGATGAAAATGTAGTGAGAAAGATTGTGCGTGAAGCAGGCGTGACAAAGGACGATTTTGTTCTTGAAATCGGTCCGGGAATCGGAACTATGACACAGATTCTGTGTGAGGAAGCAAGAGAAGTTGTTGCGGTCGAGATTGACAAGAAATTAATTCCGATTCTTGAAAATGATACATTAAGTTATTATAACAATGTTACTGTCATTAATGAAGATGTGTTAAAGCTTGATATTGTTAAGCTTGCGGCAGAGCATAACAACTCAGAACCGATAAAAGTTGTTGCGAATCTCCCATATTATATTACAACTCCTATTGTCATGGGGCTATTTGAGAGTAAAGTTCCGTTAGACAGCATAACTATTATGGTTCAGAAAGAGGTTGCCGACAGAATGCAGGTGGGTCCCGGCACAAAAGATTATGGGGCACTGTCGCTTGCGGTGCAGTATTATGCGAAACCGCAGGTAGTTCTTACAGTTCCGGCAAGTTGTTTTATGCCGCGTCCAAATGTTGATTCTGCAGTGATAAAACTTGAAAGATATAAAGAACCACCGGTAAAAGCTGATAATGAAAAATTAATGTTTGGTATAATAAGAGCTTCTTTTAACCAGAGAAGAAAAACCATGACAAACAGCGTGTGTGGTTGTGCAGAGTTAGGAATAACAAAAGAAAAATTAATTGAGGCATTGGAGGAATGTAATCTTTCGCCGACAGTGAGAGGTGAGGCACTTACACTTGAGCAATTTGCAAAATTATCTAATATATTAAATGCGAGAGGCACAAAATGAACAGTGTAATGACAAAACAATTTTATAAACAAAGAAGTGATTTTGAGAAATCATGTGTCACAAGAGATGAAAAATTAACATTTCCTGACGGAGTTGATTTTACCGAAAATATAGCATACGCAGATGATAATGAAAAAGCACACAGGCTGGATATTTTCCGTCCACAAAATGCTAAAGATACCATGCTTCCAGTTATAATTAACGTACATGGCGGTGGATTGCTTCTTGGCAATAAAGAGTTTAACAGATATTTTTGTGCCTTGCTTTGCAAGAAAGGATTTCTTGTATACAGTATAGAATACAGGCTTGTTCCTGACTGCATGATATTTGATCAGTTAAGGGATGTATTTGCGGCTATGGATTTTATAAAGAAACGTGTGAAGCCAGACGGTGGTGACTTGTCACATGTATACATGGTCGGAGACAGTGGAGGTGCATGCCTTATTACATATGCTAATGCAATTCAGAACAGCTACAAAATTGCTAAGGCAGCAGGGGTAAAACCATCGGATTTGCATGTTAGTGCACTCGGACTTATCAGCGGTATGTTTTACACAACAAAGTTTGATAAGATTGGGCTTTTTCTTCCTAAGTTTTTATATGGCAAAAATTACAAAAAGACACCATTTTCCAAATATGTAAATCCTGAAAATAAAGAACTTGTTAATTCACTTGCACCGGCATGGCTGGTGACAAGCCATAATGATTATCTGCGGAAATATACAATTAATTTTGAAAAAGCACTTGCTGCGGCACAAAAGGAGCATGAACTTATCGATTATCCAAAAAATAAAAATCTTACACATGCATTCAGTGTCTTTGAACCATTTATTGACGAAAGCAGCGAAGTTATAGATATGATGACAGAATATCTAAGAAAATTTTAATATGTAAAGTGACAGAAAGGAAATGGAATATGATTTTGCATAATCGTTTAATACCGATTTTAGACCCGGTTAATATTGAATTCATAAACAAAATTTATTAATTCAAGGAGATTATGATGAACAATCCAATTAAAGATTTAACAAAAAGGAATGGCTGCTGTGGACAGGTTCTCTTTTTTAATGATATGTACGGATTTGTAAGCTGGAGAAAAAGAGAGGCAGCTGTAGATAAAGTTGATGTAGCGGTGTAATGATATAAGCGTGCCGGGAATTAAATTTGTCCTATATGGATACAGTTTAATCCCCGGCTTGCTTTGTTAAATCTTTTCAGCCAGTTTTGATACGGTTTCTTCAGGCAGTTCCGTAATATCAGCGACTGACTTAATATCATTTCCACAGGTGAGCAGTTTTGTTGCAATCTGAATTTTGGTCTGTTCTTCGCCCTCAATGAAGCCCTCGGCATGTCCACTTGCTTCGCCCTCAATGAAGCCTTCGGCACGTCCACGGTTTAAAATATCCTTGGCTCTGTAATTTAAAACTTTACCACCCATATTAAGATTCACTCCTTTTTTTATTTTTTTATATTTTGCGGCGAGGTGTTTTACAACCTTGCGGGACATCTCAAGAATTGCTGCTTTTGTGTATTCTGAAAGAATACCGGCGTGGCTCGCCTCGTTAAGATGCTTTGTAATGTATGTGTATTCAGCTTCTAATTTCTTTAATTTTTCATCATTTTGTTCAATTTCATTAAAGTCTTTTTCATATACAAAAATATGAAAAGGTATGAGAAAAAACATATGTTTTTCAAACAGTTCATCGGCGGAATACTGTCTTACTTTTAAAACAGGAACATTATATGACACATTTCCTCCGGGAGTTAAGATATTGATATTCATCTCATCAGGAGTGTGTGTTGTATGACGTAGTGATATGATTTCAAAGCTGGAATCTGTGATTCGCTCCTGTTTACTGCCGTCGGGCATCTGTATAAAATGCTCGTTCTGGAGCAGACGTATTTTTTCATTTCCGGTATAATTGGTATGAAAAATTTCATTGACAACCGGAATCATAAGTTCCGTACAATCAGTAAGAAGTGTACGGAATACATCATCGTATGGTGTACTGGACATTCAGTATTTCCTTTCTTTAAATTATACTTGATTATTGGGATTGACGGCAAGTGAATTGATAGATTTTCTGGAGCACATGTGTGCGAATATCCGGTTATGAATTACAAGAAGCCGCTTTTGGCGGATACTTAAAAACCGGAATAAAGAATGTTAAATAGAAAATAAGAAAAATTTACTTTGCCTTGTATTAGAATATATTCTACACAAAGTATAACATAATAGATATATATATGCAATAGAATAAAAATGTTTTTATAAATCAAACAGACTCAAATATTACTGATGTTATAAATTAGTAATAATAATCCTGACTTTGACATACCTTTGCAATAGGTATCAGTTTTGTTGAAAGGAAGGATTTTATGATTGAGTATAAAAGATTTATATCATATATTTATGCTTATGCAGGGGGAGTGAGGGATAAAAATACAGGCTTTGCAAAAGCACAGGTACAGGGACAGAAGTTTGAACTTGCAATAAATCTCAGAGGAGTATATACGGATACACCGGAATATATGAATGTCAGTTTTGTAATGCAAAAAGAGGAAAATAAATCAAAATACAGGCTTCTGGTTGTTGGAAGAATTCTTGTCAACAATGGAATCGGCTCGTATATGGGCGTGTTTAATGCCGAGAATATCGAAAATTCGGGATTTGAATTTTCAGATATATGTGGAATTGCAATAACTAAAGAAAATGATACATATTATATGATGTCAAGCATGTGGCAGGATGACGAGATTAATGAGAATAATATCGAGTTTCTGCCAAAAGGATATAATAAAAATTTACAGATGAAACAGGCAGGGGATGAGGCTGCCACACCGCAAACAACAGAGCAGTCACCGCAGGCAGAAATAGAACAGGTCGGTGACTCTGTGATTAACACGGTGGAACAACAAAAAAATACAGATTCACAGCCACAGCAACCTCTTCAGGCAACAGAAACAGAAAATTTTGAGATACAGGAAATTCTTGATGTTGAAGGGGTTGAGAAATTGTTTGAACAGGAAGACAGCGTCAATGTATTTGATGATGATTATTATTATGACTGCATAGAAGTAACGCCGGAGACACTAAGGAAACTCCCGGTTGAAGATGAAGTGATTGTCAACAACAGCTTTCTGATACACGGCTTTTACAATTACAAGCATCTGCTGCTTGGCAGGGTGCGTGAAAATGAAAATCACACGCGGTACTTTATAGGTGTGCCGGGGATGTATTCAAACAGGGACAGATTCATGGCATCAATGTTTGGTTTTGATAATTTCAAAAAGAGTCACAGAAGTGATTTTTCAAATCCATATTTTGGATACTGGTATCAGGAGTTTTGATGAGGTAATTACGATATATAAGTAAAGCGGAGGTGGTCACGCCATTCTTTGTTGATTTTTGCATATGCGTATGCACTGCCTTCGCTTATAAATCCCATAGTTCTGGCAAGATTTACAGATGCGTCATTACCGGGAAGAATGTATGCTTCAATCCTGTGCATGCCATATTCTGTAACCATAATTTTAAGTGCCATGGTAAGCATACGTCTGCCGTAGCCCATACGACGGTATTTTTCGTCGATTTTATATCCGATTATGCAGCTTTTCATTGAGCTTTTTATGTCAGTAAATGAAACGCTTCCGATAATTTTATCCGAAACACTGTTGTCGTACAGAAAAAAACGGATATGTTTTCCATGTATACATGCATTATATTCAGCCTTTAACAGATTATAGATGAATGTATACGTATAAAAATTAGACGGTTTGTCTGTCTCATATTTTTCAAATGAGTCTTTATTTCTTTTATAAAAATCTAAAACTTCTCCGGTATGACTTGTGTCTAATACCTTTAACACAAGACTGTCCTGTTGATATTCAAATTTCATAAAGTCTCCGTTTCCGCACGTTTTTTTGAATTGCGTAATTCCTTAAAAAAATCAGTTAAAAGTCTGCTGCATTTATTTTCAAGAACACCGCGTGTAACGCTGCACATGTGGTTGAATTGAGGCATTTCAAGGATATTAAGTATTGAGCCTGCACATCCTGCCTTTGGATTCATGGAACCAATGACTACGCGGGGAATTCTTGCCTGTACGATTGCACCGGCACACATCTGGCATGGTTCGAGAGTTACATACATAGTACATTCCTCAAGACGCCAGTCGCCTAAAACTTTGCTGGCACGTCTTATGGCAGTTATTTCAGCATGACCCAGAGTGGTTTTATCTGTGTTTCTGCGGTTATAGCCACGTGCAATGATTTTGTTGTCATGGACAATCACGCAGCCTATTGGAACTTCTTTTATTTTGTATGCTTTGACGGCCTGTGCAAGAGCTGCACTCATATATTTTTCATCAGCTTTTGATGTATCAGTATTATTTGTAGTAATATTACCTGGTTTCATGTCAGTCCCCTTTGTCTGAGTGAAATAATTGTCAAAATTTAAGATAATGTTACACCAATAATAAAAATATTACAAGCCTCATAAACCTTGACATGAGTTACGTTTACAGATATAATTAAAATTACCGTGCAGCCGGGGTAGTAGCGGCACCTTGTACCTGCAATCCGCTATAGCAGGGGTGATGTTCGGCAGAGGGCAATAGTTTATGGAGCAGCCCGGTATAAGTGGTGATGACATCTGGGTCTTCCGCAACAGAAATTCGTGAACCATGTCAGGTCAGGAATGAAGCAGCATTAAGCGAAAGCTTCTGTGTGCCGGAAGGGTGCCTGGATCGAGCTAACTGTACCGGTAACGTCTGTGGACAATTGTTCGAAGCCGGACGCACGGTTTTAATATGTTTATAAGCAGTGTACTTAAAAGTATTAGTAAGGAGGTTTCCGGTGTCATATCAGGCATTATACAGAAAATGGAGACCAACCGCCTTTTCTGATGTCAAAGGTCAGGACCATATAGTCACGACGTTACGTAATCAGATTAAATCAGACAGGATTGGACATGCTTATCTGTTCTGTGGTACGAGAGGAACAGGTAAGACTACGATAGCTAAGATATTTGCAAAGGCTGTGAATTGTGAGCATCCCATAGACGGAAATCCGTGCGGTGAATGTCCGGCATGTAAGGCGATTGCGGCAGGAACATCAATGAATGTGATTGAGATAGATGCGGCATCTAACAATGGTGTTGACAATATCCGTGAGATTCGTGATGAAGTACAGTATTCACCGACAGAGGGTAAGTATAAAGTATATATAATAGATGAGGTCCATATGCTCTCTATAGGTGCGTTTAATGCACTTTTAAAAACACTTGAAGAGCCTCCGTCATACGTTATATTTATACTTGCAACAACGGAAGCACACAAAATACCGATAACAATCTTATCAAGATGTCAAAGATATGATTTTCACAGGATTTCCATAGAGACTATTTCCGACAGATTATCTGAGCTTATGAAAGCTGAGAATATCAATGTTGAGGAACGTGCAATACGATATATTGCAAAAGCTGCAGATGGTTCAATGCGTGATGCATTAAGCCTTATAGACCAGTGTATAGCATTTTATCTGGGACAGGATTTAAAGTATGAAAATGTGCTTGAAGTTCTGGGAGCGGTTGATACGGCAGTGTTTGAAAATATGCTTGCACTTATAATGTCGTCAGATGCTGCTGGATGCATGCAGCTTATAGAACAGCTTATAATGCAGGGCAGGGAACTTGGTCAGTTTGTAAATGATTTCATATGGTATTTAAGAAATCTTTTACTCGTAAAAACTACGGATGATGAATCGAAACTTGCTGATATAATAGATGTGTCAGAAGACAGCCTTGCACAGTTGAAGTCAGACTCATCAAAAATTGATGAGGGCACGCTTATGCGGTATATAAGAGTGTTGTCTGATTTGTCAAATGAGCTAAAGTTTTCAACGCAGAAGCGTATTAAACTTGAAGTTACAATAATAAAGATGTGCAAGCCGTCAATGGAAAAAAATGACAGCGTGGAAGAACTTGCCGGGCGTGTCACACTTCTTGAAAATAATCTTGAAAAGACATGTAAGGAGCTTGAAAGCGGTGCGTTTGCAGTTAGTTCACCAGTTCCGTCAGCAGGTGCATCAATCAGTGGAATTGATGGTATACAATCACAGAAACCGGTAGAAAAGCGTGTCATAGAGGCTCTTCCGGATGATGTAAGACAGATTGCAGCATCATGGAACGGCATAATCAATACTATTGATGACCCGATGTATGTTGCGTTTTTAAGACAATGCCATGTTACGCTTGCAAAAGATGGCATAAGTCTTGAGATAATGGTAAAATCCACATCGGCATATAATGCAATATCAAGAGAAGAGGAAGTAAATCGTCTAATTGAGGTTATTGAGGAAAGAACCGGCATAAAGGTAAATATAATAATTACAAAGCTGGCAGATGATGAGGATTTTCAAAACAGATTTACAGATATAAGAGAACTTGTTAATATGGATATAGAAGTAGATGATAAGGAGGAATACATCTAATGGCAAAAAGAGGCGGATTCCCGGGCGGTATGCCGGGCAATATGAATAATTTAATGAAGCAGGCACAGAGAATGCAGCGTCAGATGGAGACACAGCAGGCTGAGCTTGAAGCAAAGGAATTCTCTGCGGCAGCAGGCGGCGGAGTTGTAGAAGTTACAGTGAGCGGAAAGCGTGAAGTGACAAAAGTCAAGATTGACCCTGAAGCAGTTGATCCAGATGATGTTGAAATGCTTGAAGACTTAATTATGGCTGCAACAAATGAAGCTTTAAGAAAGTGTGAAGAAGAATCACAGGCACAGATGTCTAAGATTACAGGAGGTCTTTCAGGATTGGGCGGAGGCCTTTTCTAATGGATATTTACAGCGGACACATTAACAAATTAATTGAACAGTTGTCCAGATTACCAGGGGTTGGAGCTAAAAGTGCCCAGCGCCTGGCATTTCACATTATTAACATGCCACAGGAAGAGGTAGATGGACTGACTAATGCCATCACAAGTGCGAAAGCTAATGTGAGATATTGCAAAGAGTGTTTTACACTTACAGATGAAGAAATTTGTCCGATATGTGCCAATAAGGCACGTGACCATTCAACAATTATGGTGGTTGAACATACGCGTGATATGGCAGCATATGAAAAGACAGGCAAATATAATGGCGTATATCATGTGCTTCATGGTGCAATAAGCCCGATGCTTGGAATCGGACCTGCTGATATTAAGATTAAAGAGCTTATAAAAAGGCTTGAGGGTGATGTGAATGAAGTTATTATTGCAACCAATTCAAGTCTTGAGGGCGAGACAACCGCAATGTATCTTTCAAGGCTTATTAAGCCGACCGGAATTACGGTTACAAGAATTGCAAGCGGAGTTCCTGTCGGTGGAGACCTTGAATATATAGATGAAGTTACACTTCTGCGTGCTCTTGAGGGACGTACACAATTGTAAAATGGGAGCAGATTTATGGCTGTAAATATGGTAAACGATATTGTCTCCGGACACAGGGCGAGAATGCTCAATTTAAAAAAATATTATCCGTTTTTTAAACTCACAGAGATTTCATTGTCACAGTTTAAAGACGGCAAGTACGAAATACTTGATATGGGATATATCGTTATGGGTATTTTACGCTTTTTTATAGAGGAAAATAACTTTAATGAAAAAGATGTTACATACCCTGAATACCTTGAATTTTTTCATGAACTCATTTCAAGGGATTTCGGACTATTATTAAGTGAAGAAGAAAACAGGGAAATTGGCGGCTACATTTTTGATAAAATTAAAAATGACGGCCGCCCTTTTGATTTTGAATATTTTGACCCGGTTGAAAGAAAAAAGAGAATTTCACGGGTAAGGATGATTGAAAGCACAATAAGGGACAGTATAGTGTGGTATACGATAAGTTCCGATGCTGTGGAATTTTATCTTGATACAAAAGAGATAAAAGATGAGAGCAGGATAAGTGTGCAGCAGCTTCTGCTTGAAAAAATGATACAGGCAAAGAATTTCAAAGGTGGTACGGAAGTTGTTGAAAGAATTAATGAAGAGGTAAGCAGGCTTGCACTTGTGCAGCAGGATGTAATTAATACGCTTGCATCCGATGTTTTTGCCGGAATAGAAGCATACCGTGATTTTGTAGAAACGGGAATGCGTTGGTTTGATGATGAGGAAAAGCTGTTTAAGAAAAACAGTGATTTAATAAAATCGGCACTTGAAAAAATATCGCCGGGAGGGCAGGCGGATGCAGCATATTATAAGACAATCAGTGAGATATATGAGCTTGAAAACCAGCTGAAAGTTGCAATGAACAGACACGCACAGCTTCTTGGGGCATGCACCCATATGCAGAAACTCACAGATGATGCTGTAAGGCATGCAAAGCTTTCTCAGGTAAGAAGCCATGTTGATTTCACATCACTTTTAAAAAAGATGACGGAAAATGGTGATGCATCGGTGCTGATTCCTCTTATAAACGGAATTTTAAAACCAAATACGAAGAAAACATTTAATCTTAATTCCATAGATGAAGCACTTACAATGAGACCTGCAAGATATCAGGAGATAGAAAAGGTAAGTGTAAAAAAGCAGAAAGAAATCATATTTGAAGATGAATTGGAAGAGAAAAGAATTGCGGATAATTATGTGTTTATAATGAAAAATCTTATTTCGGCACTGCACAAAAAAGAAGCGTTCACACTGGAAGAATTTAATCTGTCAATGAAAAATATGTATTCCGAAAATGTTCTTAAAAATGCAGATTATTTTTCATTTTTCGTAAATCTGTGCCAGAAGAAAAAGCATATAATCGGTGGTGAAGATATGGATAGTGAAAGTTTTATGGATGATATATTGAAAAAATATTTTGAGAATGAAGCCCCGGTTGGTTTTTCTATAGATGAGGGGAATGGCAAAATGCTTGAACTTATGGATGGATGTGAAGTGAGCGATGTTACATTTCATAGAGAAGATTACAGTAATTAACATTTAATATAAATTTATACCGGAAGGGAAAAATTATGGAGAGCAGAAATTTAGACAGAGCATTAGATATCGTGTCAAAACTTATCAATGGCGAAAATGTTGGTGAAAATGGAGATAATGCAGCACTGTATCAGGAGTACAGCACAAATGCACAGGTTTATGACATTGTTATGATGACTCTTAAAAAGATGAATCTTGACATATATGAGTATAAAAACAGCCTGTATGTAAGTGCAGGCCAGAATAATCCGGTGTTTGGATATACTAACGAAGAGTTGAGAAAAGAACTTGGAGTTAAGTTGAACAGAGAATTGTATCTTGCATATTTTGTTATTTACAGTACTATCACATCATTTTACAGTGATACGTCAGCAGCAAATTATACAAGTTACGTGCGTATTGAAGATGTAATAGAAAATGTTGATAATTCCATAAACGGTATAATTGATAAGCGAAACGGCATAGTCCTTGATGAGATAGAGGAAAACAGTTTTAAGCAGATTGCGTTAAGCTGGGAGGAACTACCGGCCTCATCTGACAGTGTTCAGGCTGGGATGAGGGCAGCGAGAAATTCAAAAGCAGGATTTGTCAAAATAGTTTTTAATTTTCTTGTAAATCAGGGGCTGCTTGTTGATAATTCGGAAAAGCCGGAAAATTCTGTGGATAATACAAAAGAAGATGAAAATTCTGGTGGAAATCTTTATTACCCGACAAACAGATTCCGGGCACTTATAGAGAATTACTTTGATGAATATAAAGGAAGATTTACGCAGATTTTATCGAAGGGAGAGAAGAACGATGCCACAGATTAACAGAATCAGGGTAAACAATGTAAAGTACAATTTCGGAACACAGATGTATGATGATTTTATGATGCGTCCAAATTGCAGCAGCATGATTTATGACCTTGCGAACGGCGGTGGTAAGAGTCTTCTCATGCTCATGCTTTTGCAGAATGTAATTCCGAATTGTACACTTGATGAGAAGCAGCCGGTTGAAAAGCTTTTCAGGCAGGGGGGAGGAAATACAGTCATACATTCTCTTGTGGAATGGAAACTGGAGCCATGTTACAGAAAAGATAATTATACATATATGACAACAGGATTTTGTGCGAGAAAAGCGGGTGCACAGAGCAATTCGTCGGGTATAGAATATTTTAATTATGCTATTTTCTACAGGGAATTCGGCGACAATGATATAAAAAATCTTCCACTTACAAGTAACGGTGAGAGAATAACATACAACGGATTGAAAGAATATCTTAGAAATCTTGAAAAAGATGATTTTAATGTGTCGGTAAAAATATTTGACAGAAAAGGAGATTATCAGAATTTCCTGTCACATTACGGAATATATGAGAGCCAGTGGGAAATTATACGTGGAATCAATAAAACAGAAGGACATGTAAGAACTTATTTTGAGAGCAATTACAGAACAAGCCGTAAAGTTGTGGAAGATCTGCTTATTGAAGAGATTATAGAAAAATCATTTAATAATAAGTTAGGTGTGACTGATGATGAAGGTCAGATGGCAAGGACACTTCTTGATATTAAAGATAAGCTGCTTGAATTGTCAAAAAAGAATTCACAGATAGGCAATTATAACAGTCAGGTTGAAGAAATAGAAAAATTTGCACAGTATGCAGAATCATTCAAAGTGAATTTTATAAAAAAGCAGGAACTTGAGGAAAAGATATACAGGCTTTTGTGTGCCTGCAAAATTATAATTGCTGACAGGGAAGCATTATCAGAGCAGAATAGTTCCGATTTGGAAAAAATACAGGAAAAAATTAATAATGAACAGTATCTGATTCAGTCGGCACAGGTTGCAAGCGAGCAGAAGTCACTTGATGCAATACGTGAGCTTGTTGATGTTTACAGTGCAAAGATTGAAGCGGCAGACAGCCGTTTTGCCGAAAGAAAAGAGCTGCTTAGAAAATCTGAATCAGTCAATGATTATGCAGATTATCTTAAATATGAAAATGATTTTAACAAAATAAAACAGACGATAGACAACAGAATGCGTGAGCATGACGACATTACGGTAGAGCTGCATGATATAGCTGTAAAAATATTTGAATTGTCAAATGATGAGCGGGAAAAATTAAAAGAAAGTCTTAAACAATCGCAAAAAGAGCTGAAGACCGCAGAGGATAATTATAAAGAATCACAGAAAACATTTGATTTAATGATAAAAGAAGAGGCAGCTGCACAAAGTCTTGTTTCATTTTTAAAGAGCCGCATTGAAAATGACGAAAAGCAGATGGCGGTTCTCATGGAAAAATGTGGAATAATTATTGCCGAAAATGTTGAGGCAGAGCTTTTAACATCAGAAGAGAATATTAAAGAGGCCAGACAGGAGATACAGCAAAAAGATAAGGCATATAATGATTTGAAACTCCGGCTTGGCGATACTCAGACAGACATTGCAAGAATTGATGTCGGACTTGAATTTATAAAAAAAGAAATCGAAGATGTCAAGAAAATACAGGCAGAGTATGAGCAGACAAAGGACAAACTTGATACGCTCTCAAAAATATATAATGATGAAAATACGGCAGGACTTGATATAAAGATAAAGGAGTATGGTGACAGCCTTGACAGCGAGTATTTTGAAGCGGAAAAAGAGGCACAAAAACTTGCTGCATTTATTGAAAATGCAAAGAAACACCAATATTTATTAGATGCAAAGAACAGAACAAAATTAAAAGAATATCTTTTTACAAGATATAAAGATGATGTCGAAGAAGGTGCTGACTGGCTTGCACAGCTTGATGAGAAACAGCGTAAAGATGTAAAGAGGCGTATTCCGTTTGTAGAATACAGTTTTATTGTAAAAAATAATTTTGATAAAATAAAAAATGATGCGGCACTTGCCAGCTTTAATCTTGATTCGTATATCGTTCCGCTTGTGAGTGAAGATAATGTCCTGAATGCAAAAGTCCAGATTGATAAAGATACAGTTGTATTTGCAATGAAAGATATGGATTTTCTTAAAGATGAGGCAAAAACCGAGTCAGAGATTGCAGCGGCACAGGAAGAGCTTGATAATATTAATCATAAAATAGAAAAGATTGAAGACCGCCGAAAGGTTGTATTTGGTGACTATTGTTATGCTATAAATAATAAGATGCAAAGGTTTGAAAAAGCATCAGATGATTTACGCAGGCTCACAGAGAATATGTCGCAGAGCAGGGAAAATCATGAAAAGCTGAAAGCAGAAGAACAGCTTCTTAAAAAGCAGTGTGATAGTGCGGCTGCACAGGCAGAATCGGCAAAAAAAGCATATACAGAGGAGTGCAGCCGTTATGAGATTTTAAAACTTGCAAAAAAACATAAGGAGCAGCTTGCCGAAGAATATGCAAAGCAGAGACAGGTACTTCTTGATGCAGATAATCTTTCACGAAAGCTTGGAGATTCACAGAGGGATGTTGACAATAAGAAAGAAATTCTTGAGAATGTAAGTAAAACTCTTGCAGTATATGAACAAAAAATTGAGACTGCAAAAAAAGACTGGGAAGAAAATTACAACCATTTTTATGATATGGATATAGATACATCAGACAAACCGGAAAAAGAATTTGCAGGTATGACATACATGCAGCTTGAATCAAGATTTTTCGGACTGAAAGACATATTGGACAAAGAGATGGTTGACGTTGCAGATAAAGAAGCACTTATGGAACATTACCGTATTTCAATGGAAAAGTGCAAAAAAGCCATTGAATACCGTGGTGATGATTTTGAAACAGTAAAATCAGATTTTGAAACAGGTAAAACGATTGTTTCAGATGCACAGGAACTTCTTCATATAAAACAGCAGATTGCTGATATAGAGAAGGAAACGAGAGCTGACAGAGATGAATTTGATGCACAGAATGCACTTATGAACCGTCTTGAGGGTAGTATTGCACATGCTGTGAGCCAGATAAAAGAAAGATTCGGTGAATATGAACCGCTTTTGTGTGAAAATCCTGAAAGCTACATCAGCCAGCATAAGAATTATATAAAAGAGCTTGATGAGAGAACACAACGCATTAAAGCAGAGATAGCAGGTCAGGCAAAAGCTTTAAAAAAATATTATATATGTGAAAAAGACCTTGAGAGAATTGTGACAGATGCCGGTATGGATATTCCGGATGAGGAAGCAGTTGCCAATGTTTTCAGGCAGAATGAAAATGCATATGATTTAAAGATTCTTGAGACTGAGACAGATTCATATGAGAAAATCTCAAAGGATTATTCGCAGCTTGTAAAGCTTATTGAAAAAAGAAGAGAAGATTTTCAGAGCAGGAAAGAACAATTCTGCCGCCGTCTTGTGGAATTTGATGCAGATGAGCTTTCGGCAGAAATGAATGCTTCGATAAATATTCCGTCTGATTGCAAAGATGTTGAGGTGTTATGCAGCGGGCTTCGCAGGACGAATGAATACATAGTATTGGAAAAAGAGCGTGTTTCAAAGGGCATTGAAGATATGGAACAGATAAAAGACAACTTTGAAAACCGTTGTATACAGACGTGCTGCAATATAAAAACAGAACTTGACAGACTTCCTGGTCTTTCAACAATACGTCTTGATGATGAAATCATATCGATGATTGGGCTGTTTATTCCATATGTAAAGGAAGAACTGTATAAGAGCAGGATGTCATTATATATAGATGAGACAATTGCAATGTCTGAAAGCATTTCGTCACAGGAAGAAAGATTGAAATATATAAGAAACAGGCTCACATGGAAACGTCTTTTTTCTGTAATAGTATCTGATATGAATGCAATAAGGGTACAGCTTTATAAACGTGAGCGTATCAAGGACCAGAGCAGGTATCTGCGATATGAGGAGGCGGTTGGCTCTACGGGACAGTCACAGGGAATTTATATACAGTTTCTTATAGCTGTAATAAATTATATTGCAAGCGTTAACGCATCAGTTAGTGAAACGGCAGTTCTTGGAAAAACAATATTTATTGATAATCCGTTCGGTGCCGCAAAAGATATTTATATATGGGAACCGATTTTTAAGCTTTTAAAGACAAACCATGTACAGCTTATCGTTCCGGCAAGAGGTGCAACACCGGCAATTACAGGAAGATTTGACGTTAATTATATACTTGGACAAAAACTTGTTGACGGAAGACAGCAGACTGTTGTCGTTGATTATTACAGCAGGACAAACACGACCCAGCTGGAATATACGAGAATGGATTATGAGCAGACGAGCTTTGAGTTTTTCGTATAAAAAGTTTACAATAATCAATAGCTGTGATAAACTTATGACATATATGTAGTGTAGATATACTGCGTATATGTCATAATTACGATTAGAGAATAACCCGGATTGCAGGGTGTTAATACATAAAAATTGATTAGTAAAGGTGGCGTCTTGTTGTGGATAAATATGAAATGAATCTTAAAATTGAACAGATTAAGCAGCTTGCAGCAAAAAAATCTTATAAAGAAGCAGCTGCAATTGCAAAAGAGATGAGCTGGCACAAGGTAAAAGACTGGAATGCACTTGCAACAGTAATTAACGTGCAGGAAGCAGTCGGAGATTACGAGGAAGCGAGAGATATGGCTATTCTTGCATATAACCGTAATCTTGGAGGCAGAAAGCTTGTATACAAACTTACTGAGATTATGATAAAGCTGAAGCAGTTTGATGATGCTGATGGGTTATATGAAGAATATGAGCGTATGTCACAGCATGATGTCAGCAGATACATTCTTTATTATATTTTAAGAAAAGCAGAAGGTGCGTCAGATAACGAGCTTGTTGAAATTCTTGAAGACTATAAGAATCATGAGATTGATGAAAAATACATGTATGAGCTTGCTTGCCTGTATGCAAAGACAGGAAGAAAAGACGAGTGCATTAAAGCGTGTGATGAACTTGCACTTTTATTTCAGGATGGCATATATGTTGAAAAGTCAATGGAATTAAAGCAGGGACTTGGGGCACCGCTTACAACAATGCAGATTAAGATTCTTGATGATGCAAAACTTAAAAAACATGATGATGAAAAGACAAAAGAAATCATGTTTGAACAGCAGAAAGAACTTGCAAGAATACGTCAGGATGATATTGAAGAGGCATTAAAAGAGGATGATGATAAAGAAGCCGGGAAACCGGAGACTGAAGCAGAATCTTCAGATGATAAAAAAGCAGAACAGGCAAAGCCACAGATGCAAAGCATTGATGCAGGAAGCCTTATGGCTGCAACATTAGAGCCATGGGATGAGCCGGTAAAAGAAGAAGGTGACGAACAGACAGAAGAAATAGAGATAAATATAGAAGAAACTGATGAACCAAAGGGTGAATCAGCAGAAAATAATGATACAGCAGAAAATCTTTCAGGCGAAGATATGAAAGAAGAACATGATGCTGATAACAAAGAACAGCCGGATAATACAGATGTATTTAAAATGGCAAGAAAAGCAGCGGCGGCAGTATCTGATAACAAGCCCGGACAGATGCCGGAATCATTGAAAGAACTCATAGCTAATGCCAAGAAAAAGATTGAAAACAGCTATGACAGAATGAGCCGTGAGGATGAAGAAGAACGTCTTCGTGAAGAAAGAATAGAGGCACAAAGACATATTAAAGAGCGTGAAGATGCTATGGAGATTGAGCCTGTAAGCGTACCGAATGTCAATAATATTTATGACACACAGAACATTCAGGCAGAGCTTGCAAAGAATTTAAGTGAAATTCTTGACGAAGATACACAGGCATTAAGACCGGATCCGGTGACGAATACAGACAATATTACGGATGAGGTGCAGCCGGAAGAAGATGAGCAGATTGAAGGACAGTTAAGCCTGGCAGACTGGATGGAAACAGTACGCGAACAGAAATACGGCAACAGGGATACTAAAGAATATTCTAAAGAAGAACTCGAACGCATGCTTGATGAAAAGGATGAAAAGAGTGCTGCATATGAGCGTCTTATGGAAGAACAGAAAGAAATTGCAAAGGCAAACGGCTCTGAATTTAATGAGGAAGAAGCAAGATTAAAAGCAAGAGAAAAGATGATGCTCCATGCAGCAAAGACAGACCTTGCTATAAGAACCGGTAAAGCTACAGTGAAGCTTGAAGAAGCGGCAGATGCCATGAGAAGTGTGGCAGAACAGGCAGCAGATGTGCAGGAAGAAGCTGCCAATGAGCAGACAGCAACTAAAGAAACGGATATAGCAGAACAGATAACTGAAAATATCCAGAAGGATACGGTCGTATCACTTGATACAGCAGAGATTGAAAGAATATCAGATGAAATGTTAAAGAGTGCTGTCAGTGAAGAACTTGATATGGATCAGACGGACGAAACAGAAGAGATCCCAATCGGCGAGCTTATGCCTGAAGAAAATACACGTAAAGTTAAGCCTTCAGCAGTAAAAGAACCGGAACCTCAGGTTGATGATATTGAGCAGGAAATAGATGAAGAAAAGAAACTTAGCGGTGATCTTGCAAAGATATTCAGAAAATACAGAGAAATGCCTGGTCTTGAGAGCCAGCTTGCATCTTATTTTGAGACACTGGATAAGGAAATGCAGACTAATACTTCATCATGCGGAAATATTCTTATTTCAGGCAATTCAAGTTCTGACAAGACAGACCTTGCAAGAACAATTGTAAGAGCAATCAATCATCTTTATCCGGACCGCCAGAAAAAGATTGCAAAAACAACAGGTGACAGTATTAACCATAGAGGAATCAGCAGAGCAATGTCAAAGCTTAAAGGAACTGCTCTTATTGTAGAGGGTGCCGGTTCAATCCAGCCAAAGCGTATTGAAGAGATTACACAGTGCCTTAATCAGGATACAGGCAGAATGATAGTAATATTTGAGGATTCTGATGCTGAGATGAATGTTTTGTTAAACTTCAATCCGGATTTGACAAAGCAGTTTAACCATAGAATTATATTAAAGCAGTATACTGTTAATGAACTTGTAGAAATGGCAAGAAAATTTGCACGTAAACGTCAATATGAAGTTGATGATGATGCACTTCTTGAATTGTACTTAAAGATTGATAAGCTTCACAGTGTGACAGACAATATCCGTCTTGATGATATCAAGGAGATTATCAACAAAGCGATAGCACATTCAGAAAAACGTGCTTCAAGAAAGTTCTTTGGCGGAATTAAGAAAAAACGTGGTGAAAAGGGAGATATTTTCTTCCTTACAGATGCCGATTTTAAAGATTGAAAATAAAAATTATTTAATTTAAGGAGAGAGAATATGAATAATATTGATGAAATGTCAGTAAACGCAATAAGAGTTTTATCTGCGGATGCGATTCAGAAAGCTAAATCAGGTCATCCGGGGCTTCCTCTTGGAGCAGCACCTGCCGCATATGAATTGTGGAGCAGACACATGAACCACAATCCAGCTAATCCAAAATGGGAAAACAGAGACAGATTTATCCTGTCAGGCGGACACGGTTCAATGCTGTTATATTCACTTTTACATTTATTTGGATATGGTAATCTTTCAATAGATGATATCAAGAATTTCAGACAGCTTGATTCGCTTACACCAGGACATCCTGAATATGGTCATACTGTAGGAATTGAAGCTACAACAGGTCCTCTTGGACAGGGTATGGCAATGGCAGTAGGTATGGCAATGGCAGAGGCACATCTTTCTGCTGTATTCAATAAAGAGGGATATCCGGTTGTTGACCACTACACATATGTACTGGGTGGCGACGGCTGTATGATGGAAGGTATTTCATCAGAATGTTTCTCTCTTGCAGGAACTCTTGGACTTAACAAGCTTATTGTTTTATATGATTCAAATAATATTTCAATTGAGGGAAGCACAGATATTGCATTTACAGAAGATGTAATGAAGCGTTTTGAAGCTTTTGGTTTCCAGACAATAGAAGTTAAAGATGGCAATGACCTCGCGGCAATCGGAGCAGCTATTGAAGAGGCGAAAGCTGATAAAGAGAGACCTTCACTTATTAAGATTGATACTCTTATCGGATTTGGATGTCCGGCAAAGCAGGGTAAGGCAAGTGCTCACGGCGAGCCTCTCGGAGAAGAAAATGTTGCCGCATTAAAGGAAAATATCGGATGGCCATGTAAGGGCGATTTTGAAGTTCCACAGGAAGTTTATGATAACTATAAGAAGATAGCACAGGAGCGTGGTGCGGCAGAAGATAAGTGGAATAAACTTTTTGATGAATATTGTGAGAAGTTCCCTGAAATGAAAGAAAAGTGGGATAAATATTACAACGGATATGATCTTACAGATTTATTCGAATCAGAAGAATACTGGGCTAAGCCTGAAAAAGCAGAAGCTACAAGAAGCACATCAGGAGCACTTCTTAACCTTATTAAGCAGCATATGCCTAACCTCGTAGGCGGTTCTGCTGACCTTGCACCATCTAATAAGACAAACATGAAGGATGCAGGCGATTTTTCTAAGGAAAATTACGCAGGAAGCAATTTCCACTTTGGCGTAAGAGAGCAGGCCATGACAGCTATCACTAATGGTATAGCACTTCACGGAGGATTAAGACCATTTGCAGCAACATTCTTCGTGTTCAGTGATTATACAAAACCTATGGCAAGACTTTCATCACTTATGAAACTGCCTGTAACATATATTTTCACACATGACAGTATCGGTGTCGGCGAAGATGGTCCTACACATGAACCGATAGAGCAGCTTGCTGCATTCCGTTCACTTCCAAACTTTACTGTTTTCCGTCCATGTGACAGAACAGAGACAGCGGCAGCATGGATGTATGCCATAAAATCAGAGAGCACACCTACAGGACTTGTGCTCACAAGACAGAATCTTCCACAGATTGAAGGATCTTCAAAGGAAGCTTTAAAGGGTGGCTATATCATTGATAACAGCACAAAAGCTGAACCTGATGCAATTATAATAGCAAGCGGTTCAGAAGTTTCACTTGCAATAGAAGCTAAGAAACTTCTTGCCGGTGATGGTATTGATGTAAGAGTTGTCAGCATGCCAAGTATGGAATTATTTGAGGAACAGTCTGACGAATACAAGAATTCAGTTCTTCCATTAAGTTGCCGTAAGAGAGTTGCTGTTGAAGCACTTTCTGATTTTGGCTGGTACAGATATGTAGGCCTTGATGGTAAAGTCGTTTCAATGAAAGGCTTTGGGGCTTCAGGTCCTGCAAGCGAACTTTTCAAGAAGTTTGGCTTTACTGCAGAAAATGTCGCAGCAGCAGTAAAAGATGTAATGTAATTTGATTGGATTTGTTAAAAAATGTTAATAAATTATTTACAATTGTTAATAAAATTTAGACAAAAATACCTTGAAATTGAATAAATAGAGATATATAATAAGAGCATAGATTGTCAGAGATTTAACAATCCATGCTCTTATTATAATTTTGGAGGTATTTTATTATGGCTAGATTTACTTTACCAAGAGACATTTATCATGGAAAAGGTTCTTTGGAGGCATTGAAGACACTCCAGGGTAAAAAGGCAATTATCTGTGTCGGCGGCGGCTCAATGAAGCGTAACGGATTTCTTCAGAGAGCAGAAGATTATCTTAAAGAAGCTGGAATGGAAGTAAAGCTTTTTGAAGGCATTGAATCAGACCCATCTGTAGAGACTGTTATGAAAGGTGCTCAGGTTATGACTGAGTTTGAACCTGACTGGATTGTAGCTATCGGTGGTGGTTCTCCTATTGATGCAGCTAAGGCAATGTGGATAAAGTACGAATATCCGGATACAACATTTGAAGATATGTGCAAGGTATTTGGTCTTCCACAGCTTAGAAGAAAAGCTCATTTTTGTGCAGTATCATCTACATCAGGTACAGCAACAGAAGTAACAGCATTCTCAATTATTACAGATTATCATAAGGGTATTAAGTATCCAATTGCAGACTTTGAGATTACTCCTGATGTTGCAATTGTTGACCCTGAACTTGCAGAGACAATGCCTGTCAAACTCGTGGCTCATACAGGTATGGATGCAATGACTCATGGTATTGAGGCATATGTTTCAACAGCTAATTGTGATTTTACAGATCCTCTTGCACTTCATGCAATTATGATGATAAGAGATAATCTTGTAAAATCATATAACGGAGATATGGAAGCAAGAGATGCAATGCATAATGCACAATGTCTTGCAGGTATGGCATTCTCTAATGCACTTCTTGGTATTGTTCATTCAATGGCTCACAAGACAGGTGCAGCATTTGAAGGTGGTCATATAATTCATGGTGCAGCTAATGCTATGTATCTTCCAAAGGTAATCAAGTACAATTCAAAGGATGCAACGGCAGCTGCAAGATATGCATACATAGCTGATTTCCTTGGACTTGGTGGTAATACAACAGAAGAAAAGATTGATAATCTTATTGAAATGTTAAGAAAGATGAATGATGAACTTAATATTCCTCATTGCATCAAACATTATGGTGAGGGTGGTCTTCCGGCAGAAAATGGTATTGTTCCAGAAGACGAATTCCTTGAAAAACTTCACGATATTGCAGCTAATGCTATTCTTGATGCCTGTACAGGTTCTAATCCTCGTCAGCCTAGTCAGGAAGAGATGGAGAAACTTCTCAAGTGCTGCTACTATGATACAGAAGTTGATTTTTAAATTATCCATTAATATAATTAAAACTGCCGGTTGTGTAAAAACAACCGGCAGTTTTTTACTTTATAGGAAAGTTCTACTTTCGTCGAACTTTTGAATGAAAATAGCC